>ERZ1034980.176-NODE-176-length-55438-cov-42.850586_pt1 | contig 55438 bp, 48 predicted proteins | sample MGYA00520622_ERZ1034980 | MGnify/ENA primary metagenome ERZ1034980 (study PRJEB33766, sample SAMN09781791) | gut metagenome | biome: gut microbiome | host: Homo sapiens | place: Madagascar | study: EMG produced TPA metagenomics assembly of the PRJNA485056 data... | reverse complement strand
CCTCAAGTCCGCCCCTCAACAAGATCGACAAACCCTCAAAAAGTTTGATGATCCAATAAAAAATGGTCAATCACTTTTCTTATGGGATAAGTGATTGACCATTAATTAAAGTGAAATTTCCATTCTTCCTTGCTATATCATATTTTACGCCCCTGCCTGTTCTCGCTTGTCTTATCTGCGATGATCTTTGCGGTATCACTGATCTGCTTTCCGTTGGAATTGACAAAATACAGCAGATAGTTTGCTGCACTTCGGTTGTCGCCTACTGCCTCCTTCTGATAGAAGTTCAGCGAGAAGATCATGTTGCTGATCTTCCGGCTTGCAGAGAGAAGACCGACTTCCACCGGCCGAGTATCATACTTCGCCCTGTTACGCTGATAATCCGAGTCCAAACATTGCCGTACTCCTCTAGGCTTCTTCTATGCCTCTTATCATTCTTCAGAATAAAAATCATCCAGCACATATGTGGTAATCGGTGTGATAAACAGTTCGTACTTAATAACCAGCCTGATTAGATCATTTCCATCAATAAGCGTAATCGGTGTGCCTTCTCTTGCTGCCTCACGAGCCTTATTTGTAAATCGGCTGTTTGTGATAAACACACCATAGTCAGCTTGGAACTTATTCATCGCACCAAGGAACTGATTAATGTCCGGCTCACTTACAGGATTTGCATTAAACCTTTTACACTGGATGACCACTCTTGTCGTTCTGAAATTGTCGTCATCGATATGATATCCATAACCATCAATACCACCATCGTTAGAAATCTGGACTCCCTTATTCGTGAACTGGACTCCCATCTTCGTCAGAAGCGCTCTTGAAAACTGCTCAAACTTTACCGGAGACATATTAGCAATCGCACTCTGCAATTTCACCTTGAAGTCATCCAATAACTCGTCTTCAGAAGACTCGTTATCCTCATCTTCCACATCTGAAGTTACTACTGGTTTGTTCTTTGCCTTATTCTTGGCAGAATGCTCATCCCAATATGTGCGAGCTTTATCTCTAACCTCAGTTTTTACATCAAAACTCGACAGGTCAACACGGGCTCCTTCTTGAGTCAGTGTAATCTGTGGATTGTATTTCACATAAGAAATAAGGCCGACATATCCTAGCTCTTTGATGGCAAAGTTAAACTTAAAATCAAACTTCTTGTACTGATTACCTGTCTTGTTGGAGGTGTACAATTTCTGTTCAAATTCCGCAATATGCTCATCCAATTCACTGATTCTGTCTCTAATCTCAGAACGTTCCAATTGTCCACCGGCTGCCTGAAGGACCTCAAGAATCGGTTTGATAAGATACGAAACCTGTTCTTCTGAATTTAATGTATCGTAATACATCACTGATGCTTACCTCCTTACTCTACGCCTAGCATAACACGTTCTCGTCATTTCCGGGTTATAAAGGGATCATAAATTTTGAACTCTTAAGCTATTATTGGGTAAGCTTTAATATTCTGATAACCTACTGCATTGTATCTTTCTATTGCATCGTTTGTAATTTCGAGAAGTTCTTTATGCACTGCCCAGAGCTTCTCCGTATCATTTTCCAGATTCCAGAAGAGCTTATATGCATTCCGATAGTGCTCTGATTTATCCCTTAACTGCATCTTTTCACAGTTTGTAGCACATCTACAGTCGTCTGTGAAAAAGGTATCCTCAGGATATATACAGTGCCCACCATTTTTTCTAAGATATAGCTTGCAGAATTTCTCAAAGGTTTTTGAAAAGGCCTTATCTTCTTCTGTTTCAATCAATGATGATTCCTTATAAGGAAGTATCCCAGAAATCAATTCATAATCCTGATCGCTTTTAAATGCCTTGATATTTTTATCTCGACCAAAAGCGCTTATGAAATAGTATTCAGCACATAAAATATTCCAGACAATTAAACGATAGTCATGTTGTCTTGATAATCTTCTCAGCGCAATATAAATATCACGGATGGATTTGTTTGCCGGCACGGTATCCAGAATTACTACCACAGTTTCGTGCTGATTCAGCAGCTCCTCTGCTCGCTTTACCAGATTACCATTACCATCAGAATATTCTATACTGTCTTTCACGCTGTCCGGTAATGAATATCTAAACAGCCTCGATAAGGAATCTTCCAGCTTATCTTCAAACAGATAAATCACAGGGATACCTCCAGTTTATTCTTTTGAAGGGTCACAAAGCAGGTATCATTGAAATCGCAGAAGTTTCTTTCTGTCTTATAATCTACGAGCGTAATACAGTTACTATGCTTTAATGCTTCTAATTTTTCTGCCTCATGATCATATAGATCAAAGCGATCTAAAATTAAGAGCTGTGGCTTGCCGGCAATGATCTTTTCGAGATCCAGCCCCATCAGCATATCATGGTATGTAATCGCGATTTTGTCCTTTTCTCCGATGGATTTCACCATTTTCACAAGCAGGGTTTTTCCTGTAGCGGAATCCGGATGAAAGTTATAAAGCCCTGGTTCCAAGTCGATATTTACTTTACGATTCATCGCCACAAACTCAATCATAGTACATCCTCGTTAAAACGTTCCAATGTAAACAGCTTCCCTGCGTATTCAATCGGAGATTTTCGTGTATGTCTGTCTACGACGGTTACGCCGAAGTCATGAAGCAGTACCTTCCCGTCTTCGCAGTAATTAAAAATCGCATCCCGTGCATTTAATCCACATTCCTGTAAATCGATCATCTGATCCGGTATGAGTGCCACACAAATCGCAGCCTTGCAACCGGTACTTAATTCTGAAAGATACAAACGTACACCAAAGCGGTCTTCAAACGTAGATTCATCGATCATATTTCCAGCATCCACGGCCTTAATGATATTTTTTACAGCATCGTTCACCACGATTTCGAGCTTCGAGAAAGCTGCATCGATATCCACGATGTCAGCACGACAATTCTCAGCATCAAATACTTGTAGCATACAAACCTCTTTTGGATTCTTATCTCCATCCTTATAAACGCTTCTATGGTATCACATTTTATTTATTTCTGACATAGACGCTAATTTCCTGTGATCCCAACGTACCATCATCCTTATTTGTGTTTACTGATTCCGGGGGGAATGCCTCATCCTGTAATCTTTCTCCGAAGGTCATTCAGATCTGCCTCGTCCGGATGTGAAAGTGCTCGATCGAAGTTCGCGATCAGCGCATCCAGATTCGGCTTTGCATCCGGCATTTCCTTCATCTTCACATAGCGGTTCCGTACAGACTGCGGCATTTTACCCTGGCACATGTACTCTCCGACGACGGTGTTACTTCCATCGATGGCGGCATGTACATTGGTAAGAATCTTCTGATAGTACGCTTCGCTCCCACCGAAGCCCGCGGTCCCAAACAGAAAAATTTTTTTATTTCGAAGCTTTTTGAGAAGCTCTAAGCACGCCTTATCCGCCGTTCCCTTATCCGTCCAGAAGCCCACATAGACCAATTCTGCATTCGTTTCTGCAGATTTCGCTTCGCCGAAAAAATCACACAGCGCTGTCGGCAGTGTCTCATGGATCGTATCCGCCAGTTTTCTTGTATTGCCTGTTAAACTACTAAAAATAATAGCATATCTTTCTTCACTCATCGTCCTCTCCTCTCCCACCGCCGGTTACAGCGTAAGCTCTTTTTCATGTATCTGAAATCTGATTTTTTCCATTCACGCCTCCCAGAACAGTTCATCCAGTGTCCGGTTCAGTGCCTTGCAGATCGCGATACAGAGTCGGATCGTCGGGTTATAATCGCCCTTTTCGATGGCGTTAATGGTCTGTCGCGATACACCGACGAGATCTGCCAGCTGCTGCTGAGACAGGTCCAGCGCCGCTCGTGCCGATTTCATCTTCAGATTCTTCATTCCGCCGAACCTCCCCGTCTATCCACCCACGCTTTTAGTAGCAGATTCACGATGATCAGCGCAAAGAACACGAAGATCAGCAGGCAGATGCCGCCATCCCAGGTGAGGACGCCATGCACGATCACGTCGCCAGCATTGGCATGCCCCCGGAAACCGAGGTACTGCATCACCATCACCGCCACCATGAGCACGATCGCGGCGTTTGAGCCAGATGCCTGCCGGATGCCCCAGTATGCATCCTTCCAGATGTCATAGAGGATTACCACCAGACATCCCACCATAAGGCAGGCCATCATGAGAAGTGAAAATTCGATCGGCAGTGCACCGACGCACTCCTCCCACAGCACCACAGCCGCAAGCGAGAAGGCCAATGTCAAAAAGCCGTAACGAAATGCTCTCCCTCGAATCAGCTCCTGCCGCTCATCATAGCCACTGTAATCCTTATCCTTCTTAAACATGATGATCTTGAATATCTGAACCGCGATAAATGCAGCCGTAAATGAGAAAATCTCTGACATATCCGTCGTCCTCCTTCTGACATAATGTAAATTATATCTTACATTTACAGCATATATCAGAGTGTGTCATTATGTCAAGAATATTTTACATTTTAGAACATCCGGTTGTCCATATTTTATCCATTTAATGATGCTTTCAAACGGTTCCAGACAGTGACAGGTCATGAAACTAAAAAACCCGGAAACGACGCATTCACGTCATTTCCGGGTTATGAAGGGGTACTCATATCTTACCCTATAAAGAAAGCTGGCAACCGGAATCGGACCGGTTATCTACACACTCCATTTTTTTCCTGTATTCACGAGGTGTCAGTTTATATCTATCTTTAAACACTCGATTAAATGTTCTTTGACTTTCAAAACCACAGTTCAAGCAAATATTTGTAATTGAATCCTGTGAATTTTCCAATTCAGTAACTGCATTATTCAAGCGAACTCCGTTCACATATTTACTAAAATTGCAGTGAAATGTCTTTGCAAACATTCTTGATAAAACATACTTACTTACACCTAAATCATTTGCCATCTTTTCGAGTGTTATTTGCGAACCATAGTTTTTAGCTACATATGCTACCGAACTATAAATTAAGTCATCACCTCCAATTGCATTCTTGTCAATCATTGGCATCTCGGTAAAGACATGTGCCAGTATCATATGTACATATGCTTTCATCAGTAATTGGCTTTGGCCGTTTTTGTTCATCAGAAATCTTATAGCATTGACAACATCCGGATGAACATGCTGACTTTTTATTACTGGATACTTAGGGCTATACATCTGAACTTCTTTGTAATAAGAAGGTACTATGGATGGATCCAAATACAGATATATAACCCGGTTTTTCCCTTGATTAAAGACTTGATAATGGTGTATCACATTCGGAAATACGATTGCAAAATCCCCTTTTTCCATATGGTACAGTTCCTGACCAACACCAAGTTCAATACATCCTTCCGTTACATAGACAATTTCAATTGCCTCATGTAGATGCGGTGGCATATGAACAGGCGTTTTCCACTCTGCCGATACCATTTGTTGTCTGTTTTCATACACCAATAACACTCGTAATAGCTCCTTCCGCCTATGTGGTCATCAGCAGATATAGAACGAATAATCGATATCTTTTTCTGCACTGATATGGTAAGCATCTTCGACATCGGTTCCCCAACTGTCTATACCACCAACACCGCGAACTGCGCCATATATGCATAATACAGTTCTTCTCGCTGGTGGTAATTCTTCATGATGCAAAGCATTCTCAATTTCACTTGCCGTATATGGCAGGCAGGAAAAGGCAAATGGTGTATCGGCCATTTCTATCCGCAGCTTATGATTAGGGGCCTCCATTCTACGATTATCCATACTGGTATGACGAGTGATTTCAAGCCATTCCGTATCCATTCTCATGCCGCATTCCTGAGGTACAATATATGGCGTCAAGCTAAGATCCGTAACTTCAAATTCGCCATGCTGTGCACCTGCTTTTCGATCTGGATATGTCTCTCCAGATAAGCCTTTATAGATGTACTTATCTGCAAGTGTTGGCATAATAAATCTCATACCAAATACTGGAAATTCAGGAAGCCCTGTTTTGCCACTGTAGTGCACATCTACTTTGATTTTTCCGGATTTATTCACAGTATAAGATACGATAACCGTCGTAGAAGGAATAGAAATAGTCTTATAAAGATACTTTACAGTAATCTCATTTGCCGATACATCTCCGCCATAGCTGTTATTATCCGGTGCCTTGCAATTCTGAACAGCTCCATCCATGATGACCTTGACATCCTGAAAATCGATGAACATATCTGCAGCAAGCCAGTTACCACTTTTAATATGGAATTTGCTTCCTCGGTCATTATCTGTCAAGGCTCTCCAGAACGTAGGTTTCGGGCAACGATAAAGCCATTCATATCCATCTTTCACGATAGATTCAAGGCCACCCTGTGCATAAGAAAAAATATAGTCAAACCCTACACCATGTACACCCAGGGTGAAGTCGCCATAGACTACTCTTAATTTTTCATTATCTGTATAAGCCATAGTAATACCTCACTTCCTGCATTGCCGGTTTTTCTTTACGGTCTGCGAACAGAATGCCATTTGCTGAAAACTCATAATCAGCAGGTCTGTCTTCAAAATCGCCGCCATACCGAAGAACCTCCTTGCCTGTTACTGGGTCCTTTACCAGAATTGCCTGATCTATAAAGTCCCAGATAAATCCGCCCTGATAGAGGTCAAACTCATCAATCAGTTTCATGTAATCGCCAAGTCCACCCATTGAATTACCCATATCGTGCATGAATTCGCACAGAATGTAAGGCTTCTTTGGTTTATCGCTTAAATATGCCGCAACGTCCTGTGGCTTCGGATACATTCTACTTTCAACATCTGAAATTGTATCTTCATATGCCCTATTATAGTAGGCGCTTTCGTAGTGAACTAAACGGCCATCCTTCTTGTTCTTAAAGTAAACGTTCATGGTCTCGATATCATCGCCTGCATAGGACTCATTTCCGAGAGACCAGAACAAAATAGAAGTATGATTTTTAAAGGTTTCAAAGCTGGTTCTTGCACGATCCATAACAGCCTCTTTCCACTGCGGAATAGAACCCGGAACATTACAAGATGGCTCGACAGCCCCAAGCTTTTGGAAAGTACCATGGCTTTCAAGATTGCACTCTGCCATTACATAGATTCCAGCTTCATCACAAAGGTAATACCATGGGATTTGATCTGGATAATGACAGGTACGCACTGCATTGATATTATTTTTCAGCATGCAGGCTATATCGGAATGCATCTCTTCTAATCCGATACATCGTCCGGTCTTTGGACTCCATTCATGGCGATTAACGCCCGTGATAACAAGGCGCTTTCCATTCAGATAAATGACTTTATCAATGATCTCTACTCTTCTAAAGCCAATATCATAAGGGATAATCTCTAATAAATTTCCATTTTCTGCATTTTTCAATTCAACTGTTGCATGATATAGATATGGATGATGATTATCCCAAGATTTCATCACTCCTGTTTCCGTGTAAATTTCACCTGTGAGATTTCCGTTTGAACCGTGTAATTTAGTGCTGTTCTCTACAACTACATTACCTTCTCTATCTCTTAAAACAAACAGTGCATTTACAGCGACCTGCATAGGGGCAGATACCTTCATACGTACCGTAACACTACCACGCTTATTGTCATAATTCAGTTCAGGCTGAAACCATACATCCTCCATATGAACATCCGGCACTGCTTTCAATGTGACATTTCTAAAGATGCCAAAGAAGCGGAAGAAATCTTGATCTTCCAGAAATGCTGCTGTACTCATTTTATGAACCTGCACAGCAAGGACATTATCTTTTTCGCGAATATAAGGCGTAAGATCAAACTCTGACGGTGTAAAACTATCCTCAGCATAACCAACAAACTGACCATTGAGCCATAAGTACATTGCTTCCTCTACGCCTTCGAAGCAAATACGTATTCTTTTTCCGATCATGGTCGGTTTTAAATCGAAATGCTTAAGATAGGATCCTACAGGATTATAATTTGCTTCTGAGAACATGCCGGCTTCTGCCCCTCTGCTCTCTAAACTGTAAGCGCCTCTATGGTATTCTTTTCCCTCCCAAGGGTACATGGTATTGATATAGCGAATCTTATCGTATCCTGCCAATTCAATATGACCAGGTACCATGATTTTATCAAAACCAGAATCATCAAACCCTTCTTTGTAAAAATCACAAGGTCTGCTTGCTGCGTTTTTACTAAACGCAAATGCCCACTGACCATTCAGCGACTGCGATAAAGGATTATCCTTTTTTTTCATATCAGCATAGTCCACATAGTACGAATGATCGCTATGTGCATCCAATTGATTCACACGGAATATTTCCGGATTATCCAACCATTTTATATCAGCGTTCATAGTGCTCCTTTCTTTTTTACAAGACTCTTATGCTTATTCATTTTTGAATACACTATCATAATCATCTATGCGCAGCGTGGAAAAACCACTTCTTCCATGCCCTCATAGTGCATATCAACATTCCTCCATTTGAGCTCTTAACTTCTGATTTGCTGCCTCAACATTCATTTTAGACATGATGAATGTAATACATAATGACAGGATCATCGGAATCCATAAATACATCACATAAAGCATATTCAGGCAGGATTCCGGCTGTACTGCAGACTCCTTGACAAAGCCGCTGGCGTCAAGCAGCCATCCGCAAAGAGCAACGCCGATACCGCCTCCAATCTTGGTTCCAAAAGACGTACATGAGTACATAGTTCCATCAATATGCTTGTGTTTTGTAAGATATGTATACTCAGAACAGCTCGCTACAACTGCGCCCATATCCCCCTGCCAAGGTGCCATTCCTAAAGCAGCGATTGCTGTAAAGGCAAGCATCATCGGTACACTACCCATAATACCGGCAAAAATAACTCCAATACGGCCTGCTGTTCCTAAGATATAACCAGCAAGGTTCATATGATATAAACCCTTCATCTTTTCAACAAGCATTGGCGTGATGCACATCGCAAGAATAACCGGGATGTTTATTGCCCATGAAAATACTGAATATAAGTCTTCATTCTTAAGAATATAAATCATATAGTAAATACCCATATTCAGCATAGCAGAGTAAATCTGCTGGCAAATATAAGTCATACAAATCATGAGATAATATTTATTTGAAAAGAGGAGCTCTGCAGCTTCGATCAAACCGTATTTTTCTTCTGAATGCTCTTTTCCTGCATTTAATTCTTCTTCAGGCAGCTCCTTAATAGAAAAAACCGAAATGGTATTCACGACTAATCCTATAACGGCATATAGGATGGCAACGGTTCTCCATGCAGCAGCACCGCCGCCGAGGTGCCGAACCAACTGAACGGTGACAGACTGAATGATTAAACTTGTTGAAAACGCAAAAATAAAGCGAAATGATCACATTTCGACACGTTCCTTACTATTTTTGGTGCAGAACGTAACAAGAGAAGCATACGCAATATTGTTAGCGGTAAAAAACACTGCGTTTAAAAGTGTATACGAAAGGAAAAACCATGCATACTGTGCAGTCGTTCCGATACTATCCGGAATTGCGAAGTTAGCTACGAGAGTCACAGCACAGCCAATATATGCGTAAAGCATCCACGGTCTTGCTTTCCCAAGCTTACTCTTAGTTTTGTCAATCATGGTTCCAAAAAACATATCGCTTATGCCGTCAAATAATTTTGACACCATGATTAAAGTACCTACAATACCTGGATTTAACCCCACTGTATTGGTAAGGTATAACATTACAAAGGACGAAAGAAATGCATAAACCATATTTCCTGCCAGATCACCCGAACCATAGCCAACCTTGTTATACCACTTCAAATACTTTTTTTCGTCCATCAGAAATTTGTCCCCCTTCGTCTATTTTTATATTCTATAAATGCCAATTTACTAAAAGATAGAATATAGAAACAGCTTCCAAAAAGCCATATCATAAATCATTTGAAACATGCACAAAACAGTATATTCAACAAAGGTGTATTTGCTAATTCTTCTTTTTTGTCGTGTTTGCTATAATATTTGCAATAGACATTTGCTGACGGATTATGGAGAGAAAATGTATATAAACAGTGCATATTTAAACAACTCGGTCATCGACAGAAAAGACAGTTCAAAACCACTTATCGTCACCATGTGTGGAACATACAGATTATACACAAAACAAAAGTTACCCACTTGGCGTCCACGTGGAAGACTGGATTTTCAGTTACTTTACATCGCGTCGGGGAAGGCACATTTTCATTTTGGCGATGGCGACGAAGATACCATCGTTCAGGCAGGGCATATGGTTCTATATCGTCCCAAAGAACCGCAAAAATACGAATATTATGGGGTGGATCAAACAGAAGTGTATTGGGTTCACTTTACCGGAAGCAACGTAACCAATCTTCTACGCTCTCATGGATTGACAAAAGATAAAAAAGTCTTTCATTGTGGTTCCGGATCTGAATATCAAAATTTATTTCAAGCCATGATCAAGGAATTACAAATGTGTCAGGACGGATATCCAGAAATGCTCGAGCTGTATTTAAGGCAAATTTTCATACGACTGCAGCGGCACTTCAAATGCTCGACAATTATTGATAATTCACAAGCTTCAGAAGAAATCGCAAAGGCGATTTCTTACTTTAGCGAGCATTATAATGAAGCAATCAGTATTGATGATTATGCTGCACAAAATCACGTAAGTACAAGTTGGTTTATACGGATGTTTAAACTATATGCTGGTATTACTCCGAAACAGTTTATTTTACAAAAGCGAATTTGTAATGCTGAAATTCTTCTTCAAAACCGACACTATAACATTAATGAAATTTCTCAGATTGTAGGTTATGAAAATCCGCTGTATTTCAGCCGTATTTTCCAAAAGATAAAAGGCGTATCTCCTTCAGAGTATAGGAAAAACAAATAGAGCAATACATGCTTCTTCGATTTTGAACTTGCAATTATTGTCTATAAATTCTTCTATTCTGGCACGTAAATCCATCGATACTTCTGTATGATGAATATGAAATCAGAAAGGAGATAACTTCTATGAAAAAATTAATTAGAAATTATATTGACCTACTGCTTACATTTTACGCAGACCACTTTACTCACTATTCTTATAACTATTGATTCTTCGAGCTACCATTAATATCCATAATAGATTTTTTTAGCCGGTCTAAACAGACCATTGTTAAAAATTTTCGCCCCACAAAAATCACGCTTTCGCCCCAATTTTCCATGTTGTAAACGTTCATCCACAGTGCATACACCGTTATGTAACATCGATGGATGAACATACAGAAAGAGCCCGGAAACAACGTATTTACGTCATTTCCGGGCTCTCTTCCAAGTGATTTCTCACCCTATAAAGAAAGCTGGCAACCGGAATCGGACCGGTGACCTCCGCACTACCAATGCGACGCACTACCGACTGTGCTATGCCAGCATTCCGTTCCCTCTCGAGAACTTCTATACTTTATCATGGAGGCCCTGCTCTGTCAACCACGAATTTACTTTTTCTGAAAAAACTTCGCCTTGATCTTCTCCGTCGGCATCTTCTCTCCGGTCCAGAGCTCGAAGGCAGCTGCGCCCTGGTACAGCAACATGTTGATGCCGTTGAAGGACTTGAGGCCGCAGGCCTCGGCCATCTCGAGGAGCTTCGTCTTCCGCGGATTATAGATGACGTCGGCGACGACCAGCGGAGCCACTGTCTGCACCTTCTCCTGTGCGGCAGTCGTATCGGCTGTCGGGGTCTCTCCCTGGGCAGCAGGCGCATTCGAGGTCTGCACATCACCGCAGGCTACCCTCGCCCGCTGCGTGAGCCAGGACGGATCCGGGATGATGCAGGCATCGGTATGCGGTGCCATGCCGACATTCGTCGCGTTGATGAGGAGACAGGACTCCGCGATCTGCTGCTGCATCACGGCATCATCATAGTCATAGACCGTGACATGACAGCTCGTACGCGCGTTGAGCTCGGAAACGACGCGGGCGGTGCGCTCGTGGAAGCGGCTGCCGGCGCGCTCGAAGACGGAAACCGCGCGGGCGCCATCGAGGGCGAGCTGTACGAGGATGGCGATGCCGGCCCCACCGGTGCCGAGCAGCGTCACCTTCTGCTCGCGGAAATCGACACCTTCCTGACGTGCCGACTCCGTGAAGCCGATACCGTCCGTGGTGTGTCCCGTCGCTGTGCCATCTGCCTCGAGGACGACGGTATTGACCGAACCGGAGATCTCCGCTGCCGGGCTCAGTCGGTCACAGAGCGCGACGGCCTCGGTCTTCAGCGGCATCGTGAGATTGAAGCCACGCACGCCCATCCTCCGGAAGCTGTCCATCACGCCGGCGAGCTCCCCCTCCTTCACATCGAAGGCGAGGTAACGATAGTCGAGCCCGAGCTCCGCGAAGGCCTCGTTGTGCATCGCCGGGGACATGCTGTGCGCCACCGGGCTGCCGAGCAGACAGATCATTTTCGTGCGTCCTGAGATTTCCATATTTCCTCCATCATCCAGAACAGGGAATCCGGCGTTCCGCCTGCGATTCCCTGTCATTTTCTTCCTATACGATTATATGCGGCCAATGTTTACATCAGCCCACATTCCGTCAGTTCAGCCGCTGCCGCACGATTTCGTACGCGAGCACGCCGCACGCGACAGATGCGTTCAGAGAGTCGATGTCGCCCTTCATCGGGATGGAGGCGACCATATCGCACTTCTCCTTCACGAGACGGGATACACCCTCGCCCTCGTTGCCGATGACGAGTCCGATCGAACCCTTCAGATTCAGCTTATACATGAGCTCGCCGTCCATGTCGGCACAGACGAACCACATGCCTTCCTTCTTCAGCTCCTCGATGGTCTGGCCGATATTGGTCACCTTCGCCACACGGGTGTGCTCCAGCGCGCCGGCCGAGCTCTTCGCGACGGTCGAGGTCAGGCCGACGGCACGACGCTCGCGGATGATGACGCCATGGGCACCGGCGAGGTTCGCGGTACGGATCATCGCGCCGAGGTTATGCGGATCCTCGATGCCGTCGAGGATGAAGAGGAACGGATCCTCGTTCTTCTCGTGCGCAGCATCCAGCATCTCCTGCACGGTGCTGTAGTGGAACGCCGCGAGGTATGCCGCCACACCCTGGTGGCTCGCGCCCTGCCCGGCGATCTCATCGAGGCGCTCCTTCTTCACGAATTCCGGCTTCACACCGGCCTTCTTCGCCTCGCGTAAAATCGTGGAAATCGGGCCGTCGTGGAGCCCGTCCTGTACGAACAGACGATCGATCGCCTTGCCCGCACGAAATGCTTCGATGACCGGATTCCGTCCGATCAATGTAAATTCTTCGTCTCTCATGCTTTCCTTTATCTCCTGTACTCGTATCCATGTACGCTGCCGAACCCGGTGCACAGCAGAGCGGGTCTCTGATATCAGCTCCGATATTTATGCCGAAACATCACCGTTTTTCGACCGGTTCAGTCGTCTTCTGTATCGACCGTCTCTGCCGTCGGTTCATGCCTGATCTCGCCGTAGCGGTCTTCCAGCTCCTGCAGGTGGGCGATGCCTCTCGCTTCGAGATCGATCATGCGCTCGTACTGTTCGGTCAGATATAAGTATCCGATGAGCGCCTCGAAGCCCGTCGCGCGGCGGTACTCCTGGATCGAGCTGTTCTTACTGTGCGTCGAGGACTTCTGATTCCGTCCGCGACGGTAGACGGACATCTCCTCGTCCGTCAGCACGCCCTGTCCGATGAGATAGCCCATGATCTCCGACTGCGCATGCGCACAGACGAAGGTCGTTTTCTTCTGGTTGACAGCATTGACCACACCCGGGAAGTTCGACACCATGTACTCGCGCACAGCGAGGTCGTAGAGACAGTCGCCGATGTACGCGAGAATAAGCGGTGAAGTCGTCTGGACGTCCACCGCTTTCAGATTCAGCTTTTCCTTATAGAGCTTGAAAATCTCGAAATCCATCAGGCACGACTCCACTTCACGCCTTCTCTGGTATCCTTCAGCACGATACCCATGGCGAGCAGCTGGTCACGGATCTCATCTGCGCGGGCGAAGTCCTTCGCCTTACGTGCTGCCTGACGCTCCTCGATCAGCTTCTCTACCTCGCTGTCGAGATCGTCCTTCTGAAGCTCGGTACGAAGTCCGAGGACACCCATGAGAAGCTCGATCTTCGCGAGTACATAGTCTACGTATGCCTTCGTGCTCTCTTCGGTCGCCGTGATGTTCGCCGTACGTACGAGCTCGAAGATCGCCGTGATCGCATCCGCGGTGTTCAGATCGTCGTCCATTTTGCTGTTGAAGGTCGCCTGCAGCTGATCCACTGCCTTCTGATCCTCCAGCTCCTTCGCTGTCATCGTCTCGCCCTGGGCCTTCGCACTCAGCTCCCGCAGGCGCTCCAGTGCCGTATAGATACGGTCGAGGGAGGTCTTCGCGGCATCCATGAGCTCCTTACTGAAGTTCAGCGGATTACGGTAGTGGGCGCTCAGCATGTAGAAACGAAGCACCATCGGATCGTACTGCGCGGTGATGTCGCGGACGGTAAAGAAGTTACCGAGGGACTTACTCATCTTCTGGTTGTTGATATTGATGAATCCGTTGTGCATCCAGTAGTTCGAGAAGATCTCGTGGTGCGCACTCTCATACTGTGCGATCTCATTCTCGTGGTGCGGGAAGATGAGGTCCTCACCACCGGCATGGATGTCGAGACGTCCGCCGCAGTACTTCGGTGCCATGACGCAGCACTCGGTGTGCCAGCCCGGACGACCCTCGCACCATGGAGACTCCCAGTACGGCTCGCTTTCCTTCTTCGGCTTCCAGAGTACGAAATCGGTGGAGGTGCGCTTGCCCTCCTCACCGGATACCTTCAGATCACGGAAACCGGACTGCAGCTCATCGATGTTCTTATGGCTCAGCTTTCCGTAGCCGCGGAAGGAGGTCGTATCGAAATAAACCGTACCGTCGGCTGCGACATAGGCATTGCCGTTCTTGATCAGGGTCTCGATCAGCTCGATCATGCCCTGGATCTCCTCGGTCGCCTTCGGATGTGCGCTCGCCGGCTCGATGTTCATCGCGTCCATGTCCTTCTCGACCTCGGCGATGTACTTCTTCGTGATCTCACCGCAGCTAACGCCCTCTTCGATGGACTCCTTGATGATCTTATCATCGACATCGGTATAGTTCGACACATAGGTTACCTTATAGCCCTGATACTCCATATAGCGACGGAAGGTATCGAACACGATCATCGGACGCGCGTTACCGATATGGATGAAGTTGTAGACCGTCGGTCCACAGACATACATACGGATCTTGCCCTCCTCGATCGGCTTAAACTCTTCCTTCATGCGGGACATCGTATTAAAAATCTTCATAGTATCTCCTCTACCCATCGCGCGCTGTCCGTCCGGTACATTTCTATGACGGTACATCCTGCGTTCGCCAATGTTTCTGGCGCTACATCATCGCTTCTCATAGGGTTATATGAAACCATTTTACGGCTTAAAGGCCCGCGCGTCAATGACAATGAGGCCTTGCCGGATGACCGGCAAGGCCTCTGAAGTAACAGTTCAGCCGGGGTGATTTTGTAACCTGGATCATTTTTAATGGATGTCCATGCCGGGCACCTCTTCTCGTTTGCCTGCCCACCCCAGTATGCATCCTTTATTTACTTACATATTGGTCCCGCCCCGTGCAGGCAAACAGAAAATCGGCGCCGGTTTTCGTTCGCTGGCATCGGCTTTTTCGCAAATACGCTTTATTCGGATCGTATGCCATTAGGCTTTGTCACATTTTCATCTCCTGACGAACCTGTGACATTAAGTCCAGTCACGCTCGCCTTGCGCCATCTTAGTAAAAATGCGGTTTTTGACGCAAAACCGCCCGTTTCAGAAGCAGTGACTTTATCTCCGTCCAGACTTTTCTTCGTAAATCGCCCCTTCGTCCATCCGCTAAGTCAAATACTTAATGTCACAGCTTCGAATATTTTCCTGTCTGTGAAATAATCTAATGGCACAGATCCCCGAAATCCATGATTTGTAAAAGTCACTTAATGGCACGAATCTTGAAAACGCCCCGTTTGTTACAAATCCCAGAAAATATAATGGCATCGCTCTATGAAATCCTATCTTTGCGAAAATCATCTAATGTCGCTCAGGTCGAAAATCACTTGTTTGTAACAAAGATTATAAAACCTAATGGCACAAGAGTGCTATAAACAGTTTTGGTGAAAACTTCGGAAATCGTCATGATCAGTGATACACGTAACTGTCTAAAAATTGGGGCAACTATAATCTCTTGTGTCCTTGACAAGGGGCACAATACACATGCCGCCTTTCTAAAACTCCGATCACCAGGCTTTCATCAGATTTCACCCCAGGCAGGATGTATGGGCGTCAATTTTTGTTTGTTTGCATGGGGCGGGTCCGATAAGTAAATAGATAAAGAACGTCGAATGGGGTGGGCAAACAAAAAGAGACGCTCGACATAAACGTCTCGTAAAAACCAGCCGGGGTGAAGAAGCCGCCCCGGCTGAACTGCTACTGGTATCGATTGAAATTAGCGCTGGTATTGGTTGAAGAACTGCTGGAACTGCTGCCACAGCTGCTCCTGGTCGTTGCTGCCGGAGCCGTTCGAGCCCTGGCTGCCATTTGAACCGTTGCCGTTCGAACCGCTGCCGCCGTTCTGTGAGAACGGGTCGTTTGCGGAGCCCTGGTTCTGCTGGCTCTGGGTGCCGGACTTCTGGTTGGTGTTCGAGGTCTCGGAAGAGCCCAGGGTGACATCGACGGTTACTTCATCATACTTGTTGCCGTTCGGACGCTTTACAGTGACCTTGACAGTCTCGCCGGCCTTATACTTCGAAAGAAGATTCGAGAGATCGTCGAAGGTGTTGACGCCCTGACCATCCAGTGCGGTGATGATATCCTTCTCCTGGAGGCCGCTGTTCTCAGCATTGGAGCCCTCGGTGAATTTATAGATGAAGACGCCCTGCGGCATGTCGAAGGTCTGTGCGGTCTGTGCATCGATGTTCTTCACCTGGATGCCGAGGTAACCACGCTCATCCTCCGGAACGGCCTGACGTGTGGTCAGTGTGGACAGGGAATCGATGACCTTCTTCGCCTTCGCGGACGGGATGGAGTAGCCCATACCCTCGACATCGGTATCACTGTACTTCGCGACGTTGATGCCGATCAGCTCGCCCTGCATGTTGAGGAGTGCGCCGCCGGAGTTGCCCGGATTGATGGCGGCATCGGTCTGGAGAAGACCAGATTCACTGCCCTCACTGGTCTGTACATCTCTGTCCTTCGCGGAGATGATACCGGTGGTGACGGACTGACCGTAGCCCAGTGCGTTACCGATGGCCACGACCTGATCACCGACCTGGATGTCATCACTGTTGCCGATACTGATTACCTTCAGCGCATCCATCGTCGCCTGCGGGATATCGGAAAGCTTTACAGCGACCACAGCGAGATCCGCGGAGGCATCGGTACCCTTGATTTCCGCATCGACACTCTCGTTATCACAGAAGGTGACGGAGAGGGAACTCGAATCGGCGACCACATGGTTATTGGTGACGATCAGAAGCTCGGTATCATTCTTTCCGACGATGACACCGGAACCACTCGCCGGTACCTCGGTCTCATAATTCTGGTAGTTACCGAAAAGAGAGAAGCCGTTCGCCTGGTACTTCATCATATTGGTGATGGCGACGACCGACGGCATCGCGTCCTTTGCGACCTCACTGACGGAGCCATACCCCACGGTGGATGCCTTTGCGGTGCCACTGCCCGCTGTGCCTGCCGCCTGTGTTTCTGCGGCGGCCTGGTTCGCGGCGGCGGTGGTCTCCGGTGTGACGGCCTGGGCACCACTGTCACTCTGGTAAGCGATGCCGGCCTTCTGGGCGGCGACATTAACACCGACCATCGATGCACCGGCGACGGCACCGAATAGTACAGCACCTAAAACGATTCCTGCTACTTTTTTCATCATGAACCTCCTGAGAAAGTCTAGTTCTTGATAGATCGTATATGTTCATTCATCGTGATACGCAAATCTCTGAAAACAACGGCCACCAGACCTTCTGCGTTCTGGCGACGATCGTTTATGGGCGATCACAGATGATGTTCATTCACATCAGCTATCTTTCTGCTTACATCGAGTATGATACGTGATTTCTGTGTTGAAAGTGTGTCTTAGATTTGGAGAATTTGTGAAAAACGCGCTCTTGGACAGTCAATATAGAAGGTATTCTGAAGCGAAGATTTTCATAGGTGAAGCATAGGATTTCGAAGGTATTCGAAGGGGCAGTTTATAGTCTTTTTAGAGATAGAGCGATGGAAAAATGTTATAATTTTTTCCATATAAAGCTTCGGAGGAAGTATGTATTATTTCATCATCAATCCGGAGGCCTCCGGTGGCCGCGGACGAAAAATCTGGGATAAGATACTTAAATATTTGAAACGGACACATGATACGGAGAACTTCGAGGCCTTTCTGACAGAGAAGGCCGGCGATGCGCGCCGCTATGCTCGGCAGCTGTCCGAGCGCTGTCCGGAGAAGCGGACGATCACCGTGATCGGTGGCGAGGGTACGCTGAACGAGGTCGTGGATGGACTGCACATGGATAGTGACCGTGTGTCCATCGCCTATATCCCGACGAAAACGGACAACGACATCGCGCGCTGCTACCGGAAGCGTTATACACTGCGCTCGCAGCTGAAGCGTCTCGGGAATCCATCGGATGAGCTGCTGCTCGATTATGGCGTTCTGAACTGTGCGACCATGAATCGCCGCTTCGCGGTGAGCTCCGGTATCGGCTTCGATGCGGCGCTCTTTCCGGCGCTGTATGCGGATGCGTATGCCTGCGCGGCGGATGCGAAAAAACCATTCTTCCGGCGCCGGCGGGCGAGCTATTTCCGTATCTTCGTGCGGGAGCTGATCCATGCGCGCCCGAGTCACGGCTATGTGATCCTCGATGGCGATAAGCGCCACGAGTTCAACAACATCCTGTTCATCTCGGCGCATGTACATCCCTTCGATGGTGGCTATATGGTCTGCCCGAAGGCTGACGGCGCGGACGGCTACCTCGACATCTGCATCGTGAGCACGAAGTATAAGTGGCGACTTCTTCTGATCATGCTGGCGAGCATCTTCGGAAAGCATGTCACCCACACCGGCGTGCATCTCTACCGCTGCCGTGAGGCCGTGATCCATACAGATCGGGCGCTTCCGGTGCATGTGGACGGCGAGCCGATCGGCGAGCAGACGGATTATACGCTGACCTGCATCCCGAAGAAGCTGCGGTTGCGGCTCTGAGCGGATATACACTTTCACCAGAAGACCCGGAGGGCCAGCCCTCCGGGTCTTCTGACGGAAACTTAAATCAGCAGTGCGACGGCCTGTGCGCTGATGCCCTCGCCGCGGCCGGTGAAGCCGAGGTGCTCTTCTGTGGTGGCCTTGATGGACACCTGGTCGACGGAAAGGTTCAGTGCCTTCGCGACATTTGTGCGCATCTCCGGGAGATAGCTCATCAGCTTCGGGCGCTGTGCGATGATGGTGGAGTCGATGTTCTCGATGCTGTAGCCATGAGCGGCGAGGATGAGGCCGACCTCATGGAGCAGCTGCACGGAATCGGCACCCTTGTAGCGCGGATCCGTATCCGGGAAGTGCTGCCCGATATCCCCGAGCGCCGCTGCGCCGAGCAGTGCATCCATGATGGCGTGCACGATCACATCCGCATCGCTGTGGCCGTCGAGGCCGCGCTCATACGGGATGGTCACGCCGCCGAGGATCAGTGCACGTCCCTCGACCAGTTTATGTACATCATATCCTGTTCCGATTCTCATAAATAACCTCCATTACATAAATTTCTGTGGATCCACATAGCTTCCGTTTTCGCGGATGCCGAAGTGGAGATGTGGTCCGGTAGAGTAGCCGGTGGAGCCGACAGAGCCGATGCTCTCACCCTGCTTGACTTCCTGTCCTTCGGAGACACCGAGGCTCGCCATGTGCATGTAGACGGTATACACGCCGCTGCCATGGTTGATCATCACGTAGTTTCCGGCCGATGCCGAGTAGGTCGCGATCACGACCTCGCCGCCGGCAGCGGCCACGACCTTCGAACCACTGGAAGCTGCGATGTCGATGCCCTTATGATAGGTGCTGGCACCCTCCGTCGGCGCTTCGCGGGAGCCGAAGGTACTGCTGATGCGTCCTCCCGACGGAACCGGCCAGGTAAATCCGCCGCTCATCGTGCGCGTCGAGTAGTCCGGCTTCACCTTCTCGACCGAATCCGGATCCTTGCCGGCGGCGACGGCTGCCTTTCGTGCGGCTTCTTCCTTCGCCTTCGCCTCGGCTTCGGCCTTCTTTCTGGCCTCCTCTTCCTGCCGTTTGATTTCCTTTTCCATCGCAGCGATCGTGCTCTCCTGCTCCTCGATGTCCGCGTAGAGTGCATTGATCTCGCCCTGCTGCTGGTTCGAGGTCGACTGCGCCGAGCGGATCTTCTGGTTATAAGCGGCGAGCTCCTGATTCTTCTGCTCGAGCAGGGTCGCCACACTCTGCTGCTTCGCGCTCGCGGACGCCTGCATCGTGACGAGCTGTGCCTGTTCCGCTTCGAGCTGCAGATTCGTGTTCGTGATGAACTGCTTCGTCGTCGCAAACTCGTTCAGCTTCCGGCGGTCATACTCCGTGATCTTCGCGATGTACTCCGCCTTGTTGAGGAGATCCGACCAGCTCTCGGCGTTCAGGATCATGTCGATGAAGCTCGTATCGCCCTTCTCGTACATGAAGCGGATGCGCAGCTTCATGCCGGCGTACTGGTCCGACTCGGTCTGTGTCGCCTCGGCGAGCTGCTGCTGCGTGAACTGGATGTCCAGCTGCTTCTGCGCGATGGAAGCCTCGAGCTCGTTTACCTCGTTCGTGAGCTCCGTCATGCTCTGGTCGAGCGTTTTTATGTAGCTCGCGGTATCTGCCTTTCGGTCCTTGAGCCCGCTGATGGTATCGTTCACCTTCGCCTGCTCTTCCTTCAGCGCGTCGATGGCCGCCTGATTCGCGTCGATCGTCTTCTGCGCCGACGCGATCTGCTTCTTTTCCGTCTCCGCCGCAAGGTTCGGCTTCGGCGTACAGCTGAGGGACAGTACGAGTGCCGCCGCAAGTGTTTTCAGTTTCGCTGATTTCTTATTCTTCATACTTACTTTCTTTCGGCCAATGCCTTCGTCCTCTCCATCGTCATGTCGCGGATCATCGTTCAGACCGCGACGTCGGGGCGTTCCACCCGGAGTGACGTCCGCATCGGCCATCCTGTCACATCTCGTATTTGTGGCTCATACCCGGAGCGACTTCCGGATCGTCACGAAGGAGACGATGAAGCCGACGCCGACACCGAGGTCCAGTGCGACCATGACCATCTGCGGGTAGATAGTGCTGATCGGAATCGGCTGGAACAGGCTCGAGATCGAGACGAAGTGGCTTGTGATATAGCGGACGGCCTTTTCATAGATGAAGTAGATGCCGGCCAGCGGGATCAAGGCACCGACGAGGCCGAGCATCACACCCTCGACGAGGAACGGCAGACGGATCATGAGATTTGTGGCCCCGATCATCTTCATGATCGTATTTTCACGCCGGCGGAACTGGGCCGCAACAGAGATCGTGTTGCTGATCAGGAAGACGGACACCGCCAGCAGCACCGCGATGATCACGGCACTGAGCAGTGAGATGATGCGGTTCAGTGAGCTGAGTCCGGTGACGGCCGCATTGGAGTAATTCACCTGACGGACGACCGGGAAGCTCTGGAGCCAGTCCACGATGCTCTGCTGATCCTGGATGTTGTGCAGGAAGATCTCGTAGCTCTGAGAGTTCGCGAGCGGGTTATCCTCTGCGAACGCCTGTGCGAGCAGCTCGTTGTTATCGAAGTAATCGTTTTTAAACGAATCCCAGGCCTCCTCGGCGGAGGTGTAGTGGGAACTCTTCACCTCCGGGCGGGCCGCGATGGCATCGCCGACAGCATTGACCTCTTCGTCGCTTGCGTCGTCGGTGAAGAAGACGGTGATGCCGACCGTGGTTTCTGCGGTTTTTGCGATGTGCTGCACGTTCGTCACGATCGCGAAGAACAGACAGAACAGGAAGATACAGGCCGCGATGGTCGCCGTGGATGCCGCGGAAAACAGCTTGTTATGCAGTATGTTTTTGAATCCGGAACGGATACAGTAGCCGATGGCGTTCGCTTTCATCTGATGTCACCTCCCTTTCTCCGGCTGACATGACGCGGACGGTGGCTGCCGCCGAGACCGTGCGGGCGTTCCGTGGAAACTGTTTCGGAAGTGAGCTCCGGCTCGCTTTCACGGATGGACGATATCTCTTCCGGCCGTTTACGTGATCGACGACGTCGCAGCTTAGGTACATCTGTCTCTGCTTCCGGAGAAGCTGTGTTTTCTGGTGATTCCTCCGGCTCGGCTGTTTTCGGAGTTTCTTCGGATACGACAGGCTCGTTCGCTTCACTGCGGTCGTCGTGCGCCTCTTCTGCGGCGGAATCCGAGATGATCTCGCCGTCGGCCATGTGGACGGTCCGCTTGTTCATCATGCGGACGAGCTCGAGGTCGTGCGTGATGACGATGACGGTCGTGCCCTGCTCGTGGATGCTCTCGAGCAGTTTCATGATGCTGACGGCGTTCTCGTGGTCGAGGTTGCCGGTCGGTTCATCGGCGATCAGGATTTCCGGCCGGTTGATCAGTGCGCGGGCGATGGCGGTACGCTGCTGCTCGCCGCCGCTCAGCTCGCGCGGATAGGCATCGTGCTTGTCGCTGAGGCCGACGCGCTCGAGCATCTCCGCGACATCTGCGCGGATCTCCGGAGTGGATTTACCGGCGATCAGCTCGGCGAAACCGATGTTCTCGTAGACGGAACGGTCCTCGAGGAGCCGAAAGTCCTGGAAGACGACGCCGAGACGACGGCGGTACTTCGGGACATGGCGGCGCTTCATGTGCTGCAGTGCGAGCTCGTTTACGATGATCTCGCCCTCTGTCGGCTCGAGCTCCTTCGTGAGGAGCCGGACGAGGGTGGATTTACCGGAGCCGCTGCGACCGACGATGAAGCAGAACTCACCATCCGCGATGGTGAGACTCACATTTCGGAGCGCCTCGACGCCGTTTTTATAACTTTTGGAAACATTTTTGATTTCAATCATTTACAGAAGGTCCTTTGAAGGGGATTACACATAGTATATGGCACAAAAACTCGATGGAGTCGATGCACTTTGCGCCCGGGCGGCCTTCGGAAACCGCGCGGAGGCGTTTCCGAAAGACGATGCCGTACTACGTAAAATAATAGCAAAAACCGGCCCATGGTGTATACACCACGGACCGGCTAAATCATGTCAATAATCTTAAGATTTTTCAGAGACAGCGTCTGTCTCCGGACGATGAGTGAAGCGTCGATGGATCGATGAATCGAAGGATTAATAATCGATGGTCTCCATATATTTCATATACTTCACAACCATGAGTGCGATCTTGAAGGTGATGGCATCATCGAATACACGAAGATCGAGACCGGTGGAGCGCTGCAGTTTATCGAGACGGTATACCAGAGTGTTTCTGTGGATATACAGCTGGCGGGAGGTCTCGGACACGTTCAGGTTGTTCTCGAAGAACTTATTGATCGTGGTCAGGGTTTCCTCATCGAACTCATCCGGGGATACGTTCGTGAAGATCTCGCGGATAAACATCTTGCACAGTGGCAGCGGCAGCTGATAGATCAGACGGCCGATACCGAGACGGTTGTAGGCGATGATGTTCCGCTCTGCATAGAAGATCTTCCCGACCTCGAGGGCCATCTTCGCTTCCTTGTAGGACTTTGAAACATCCTTGATCTCGTTCACCACGGTACCGTAGCTGACACGGGCATCGATCATCGCCTCGGTCTCCAGCATATCGAGGATGGTCTCGGCTACATGATGGAGCTCATCCGTGGTCTCGGTCGGCTTCACTTCCTTTACGACGATGACGTTCTTCTCATCGACAGCGGTGACGAAATCGTGGGTCTTCGCTGCAAACAGTGTCTTCAGTGCCTCGAGTGCGCCGGAATCACTGGTGCTCTTCTTGGTTTCGATGATGTAAACCACGCGCTTCACGCTGACATCGATATGCAGCTTCTTCGCACGGTTATAGATGTCGACCATAAGCAGGTTATCGAGCAGGAGGTTCTTGATGAAGTTATCCTTATCGAACTTCTCCTTGTACGCAACCAGCAGGGTCTGGATCTGGAAGGCAGCGAGCTTGCCGACCATGTACACGTCGTCGCTGTCGCCCATCGCGATCAGCACATACTCGAGCTGGTGCTCGTCGAAAATCTTAAAGAACTGATATCCGCCGACGGCCTGGCTGTCGGCCTGTGATTCCGCGAAGGACGAAACCATCGATTCTGTATACTGGTTATCGGTAAAGGTCGATGCAAGTACCTTTCCATCAATGTCCGCAATGGCGATATCAACTCTTGTAATATTCTTGAGAGAATCAATCGTGCTCTGTAAAACCTGATTTGAAATCATTCTCTACTCCTTCTGCACTTAACGACTAGATACGACTAGTACTCCATAATTACTGATATTTTACTAGATTCGATTTCTAAAATCAATCATTGTATCGACCCGCCGGTTGTCATTTTTCGTCATTTTTCGCCCTTTTTCACGTGCATCCGTGCATGAAATCAGAGTATTCCATAAAAAAACACCCGGTGGATCTCCCACCGGGTGCACTTAGATCAATATCAGTTTGTGATGGTCTGCTCTGTTTCCTTATCGAAAACGTGGATCTTCGCCTCATCGAGTGCGAAGGTAACGATAGAACCGGTACGGGCAGCGGTCTTCGGGTTTACTCTTGCAACCCAGCCTGCATCTGCGAGGTCGAAGTAGAGAAGGGTCTCTGCACCGAGCATCTCGTATACCTTGATCTCAGCCTGAACGGTCTGCTTCGGATGAGCGGCTACGAAATCAGCCTCATCGTGCAGATGCTCCGGACGGATGCCGAGGATGACGGTCTTGCCGATGTATCCGCCGTCCTTCAGCTTGGCAGCCTTGGCGGCATCGAGGGTGATGGTGTGACCGGCGAAGGTAAGGGTTACATCATTACCGTCTGCCTTGCACTCTGCATCAATCATGTTCATCTGCGGAGATCCGATGAAACCTGCAACAAACTTGTTGCATGGTGTATCGTAAAGGTTCTCCGGGGTATCTACCTGCTGGATGATACCATCCTTCATAACGACGATTCTGGTACCCAGTGTCATCGCCTCCGTCTGGTCATGTGTTACATAGATGATGGTGGTCTCGAGGGACTTGTGGAGCTTTGCGATCTCTACACGCATCTGTGCTCTCAGCTTCGCATCGAGGTTGGAAAGCGGCTCGTCCATGAGGAATACCTTCGGTCTACGAACGATCGCACGTCCCATCGCTACACGCTGTCTCTGGCCACCGGAAAGAGCCTTCGGCTTTCTGTCGAGGAGATGCTCGAGGTCGAGGATTCTCGCTGCCTCATGCACCTTCTGATCGATCTCATCCTTCGGAACTTTACGAAGCTTCAGACCGAATGCCATGTTATCATATACGGTCATATGAGGATACAGAGCGTAGTTCTGGAATACCATCGCGATATCTCTGTCCTTCGGCTCTACATCATTTACTCTCTTGCCATCGATGATCAGATCACCGCTCGAGATATCCTCGAGACCTGCTATCATTCGAAGGGTGGTCGACTTACCACAGCCGGATGGTCCGACGAAGATGATGAATTCCTTATCCTTGATATCGAGATTGAAATCCTTAACAGCGACGAAGCCGTTCGGATACTTCTTGGTTACATTTTTAAGCTCAACACTTGCCATAATCTTTTCTTCTCCTATAGGGCACAAACGTTTCGTGATCAGGTTCCCCACGCCTTTTCAACTGTACTCATCGTACTCTCGCGGAGATCTTTTCTCAACGGCATTTGTTCCTAGAAAAGGCCGGTCGATTTTATACAAACTGTCGAGCGATTTTATAAAAAAGTCAATATACACAAAAGATCGAGGTCTTCGTGATTTTAATTCTTCCTTCTTTCAGCAATTTGCCCACAGCACGCTTGAAAGCGGCCTTCGACATGCCGAAATCCCGCATAATTTCGTCAGGTTGAACAGTTTTATCGGTGTAAGGTACATGCCCGTCGAACTTTTCCGTCAGGATCGCGAGAACCTCATCGGCATTTCGCTCATAATGATAGGTCTTAATTTGATCATTCTGTATAATCGTCGCCTCTTCGTGCTTCTTTGTATACATCGTTGCGGCGAGACGCTGGCTGTGATCGACATACAGATAGACCTCGACCTGGTCGCCGGCCTTGATCTCGTGACGCATCTCATGGTATGGCAGAAGCACATCCCGCTCAAGTCCGATGTCCACGAACGCACCGATCTTCGTCACATCCTTTACGAGCACCTTCGCGATATCGCCGACCTGCATAAGCGGCTTCCGGGTCGTCGCGATCAGACGGTCATTCGAATCCTTGTACACGAACACGGAGAGCTCATCGCCGATCGTCTTCCCCGCCGGCACCTGCTTCTTCGGAAGCAGTACCGATGCGCCCTCACTGTCTGCGAGATACACACCGAAGTCCTTCTCACGCGCGATCTTCAGTGTCTGGATCTTTCCTAATTCAATCATGGTTTTCCTCTTCTTTCTATTACTTCGAGGCTGCCCGCATGCCGCGGTACTGCCCTCTTTTTCATACTGTATTTCAGGCCGATGTCTCCATCGGCACTCCGCCCGTTCAGCTGCGAATAAACTCTACATTACAGTAGACCTCGCCGGCAGGGCTCTGGAGGCTGACGATCAGCCCGCCGTCCGGTGATGATCCATATTTCGGAAGCATTGTATCTCCAAGCACGGCCGCCTTACGATACTCTGCGCGGATGCGACCGGCGTGAAAGCGCTCCTGCCCACCGGCGGCTTCGGTGAGCACCTCGTCGGCGATGGCGATGTACTGCGCGTTGTTTACGTGATGATTACTGTCGATGTGATGCGGCTGCACGAGGATCGGCGCGGCTTCCGTGAGCTCGTCCGGCTCCATGATCTTCCGCTCGCTGGCCGGGAGCTCGAGCACATCGCGCATCTCGCCGAACGGTGTCAGCATATCCTCGGTGATTTTCGCCGGACGCATGCGCTCGGTGTCATAGCAGAACCAGAGGCTGTCGGCGCGCAGGATATAGGCGCCGACTTCATCCTTGATCCAGAAGTTACGGTGCGCCAGCACGCCGCGGAAGGCATGCGGGCAGGTGCCGATCGTGAGGCGTTCACAGAGCTTCGGCATGCGCTCGATATAGATGTCCCAGTAGCTCAGCAGCCAGGCGCGCTTCATCTCCCGCAGATAATCGACCGTCAGGCCGACCTCCGTCGAGTGGAAGGTGCTGCAGTCCTGAAGGTAATTCACGACCGAAAGTATCGTCGCCTGCTCATGCTCGTCCGTCTCGGAATAGCGGACCCGCTCGTTAAATTCGTACATACTTACTCTCCTTCTGTAGTGTTATCGGATCCCGGATGGATTTCATCTGCATCTCTGCGACTGCCTGCACCTGGATGGGCTTCATCTGCCGTTTCCTGCACACACGGCACATCATCTGCTGGATGCGCTGTGTCCGGCGCGGCTGGCTGCTCTGCGTGCTCCAGGTCCTCAGTGGCACGGGCACGGGCTTCGGCGTCCTCCTCGGCGGAGTGCGTGTGCATGTATGGCTTATCGAGCTGGATGATGCAGCGCACATCCGGATTCTCAATCTGCATCCGGTTCTGGATGCCATGCAGGAGCTGGTTCTCTTCTTCCTTCGGAAGGTCCCATGGTGTGATGAGGTCGAACACCAGATAGATGAGCTTCTGTGTCTGGGCACCGTTGCTGCCTGCGACGAAGCTGTGCTTCATATGCTTCTCTTTCGTCCGCTGTGCGACCTCGGAGGCATGCCGGATACGGAAATCGTGGAAGCTGCTCTCCGGGGAGAGCTCGGCGAGGATGTTCGCCAGCATTGCCCTGTAAAACCGGGTCTCATCGTCGTTATGGATCGGGTCCATGTGGATCACCAGGTGGACGCCGAGCTGTGTCTCGCAGTCGTGCTCGATCCGGTCGACGAGGTCATGGGCACTTTCGATGTCGCTGCGACCGTCGACCTCGGCATGGACCGTGGCCATGTACTGGTTCGGGCCGTAGTTATGGACGATCAGGTCATGGCTTCCGAGGATGCCCGGATAGCGCTCGACGAAGTCGATGATGGTGTAAAAGAGCTCCGGATCGATGGAGTCACCGATCAGCGGTGCCAGGGTCTCCCGTGCGATGCCGACACCGTTCCAGATGACGATCATGGAGACGAGGAGGCCGACATAGGCATCGATGTTCCGGTCGAAGAAATGGAAAATCAGGAGGGATGCGAAGGTCGTCGCGGTCGTCAGGATATCCATGAAGGCATCCTGGCTCGACGCACGGTAGATGTTTGAGTCGATTTTTTCTGCGACGCGACGGTAGAACAGCGCGAGGCCGAGCTTCGCCTGCATGGAAACGAGCAGGATCACGGCGGCATAGATGCTGTAGTGCATCATTTCCGGATGCAGGATCTTCCGGAAGGAATCCTGCAGAGAGCTGAGGCCGACGTTCAGGACCAGGATCGAGACGATGAAGGCCGCGATGTACTCGATGCGCCCGTGCCCGAAGGGGTGGTCCTCATCGGCCTTTTTCCCGGCCATCTTCGAGCCGACGACCGAGATCACGGAGCTGCCGGCGTCCGACAGGTTGTTGAAGCCATCGGCCATGATCGACACGGAGTTGATGATGATGCCGATGGAAATTTTGAATACAAAAAGGAGCAGGTTGCATACGATTCCCGTCAGACCTGCTCTCTCAGATATTTTCGTTCGTTCAGTATGTTCGTTCATATTCGCCTCTGTTAACTCATCCAACAGACTCATGTTACGGCTGATGTCACCGCCCTCACTCACCCGGCGATGTGCGATCGCGCGACGCGGATCCATGCACTGCTGCCCTTCAGCAGGCTGCAGATACATAAAAACACCTGTGAGCGTTTTAGAATCATAAACGCTCGCAGGTGTTTCGTCAAGTAAATTATCTGCGTCACGATCCATCTGGATGACCCGTATGGGTTCACTCGGTGGACCACCCGATCTATCTGTCGTTTCATCATCGGGCCGATGTGGCTGCTTTACTTATTGAGCTCTGCCGGATCGATCTGGAAGCCCTCCAGCTTCGAGGTGCAGTGCGGGCAACGGGTCGCCTTCACGTCGATCTCGGACATGCAGTACGGGCAGATCTTCGTGGTCGGAGCGGCTGATGCCGGCTCCTCCTTCGGCTTCCGTAAGTGGTTGATCTCCTTCACGAAGAGGAACACCACCAGCGCCATCACGAGGAAGGAAATCAGCTCGGTGAGGAAGGCACCGTACGCGAATACCGCGCCCTGCTCGACCGCCTCGCTGTAGACCTTCGTGGTCTGTCCGGCGAGTGGGATGAACATGTTGGTGAAATCCAGCTTTCCGGTGAAGATGGACAGGATCGGCATGAAGAGATTATCGACGACGGACTTCACGAGTGAGGTGAAGGCCGAGCCGATGATCATGCCGACCGCCAGGTCGATCATGTTGCCTTTGATGGCAAACTCCTTAAACTCCTGTATAAAACGCTTCATATTTTCCCCCTTCGTCCCGCTGGTGTGGATACGCTCCTGTTTGTCGATTACGAACTGTCCCTTTTTACGTTTGACAGGATGCTGATATCGCACGGCGCGTCCATCGTAACAGAAACTTCCCTGCGTCCGGCAGGACGGTTTCAACGTGGTTTACAGTTCTGAAATCAATATACCAGTACGCCATCTGCGCCGACATAGTGTGTGCCGGTGTAGTCTGAGAAGATCAGGTTCTTATCCATGAAGCCGTTTGCACCGATGTGGTAGAGCTTTCCGGAATCCACGATCCACTTGCTGAAGACCGGTGCGCCGTTTACGAGGTACACGTGGCCGATGCCCCAGTCCGTGATGACACCGTTCGTGAGGAAGTCACCGCTGGTGCTGGTCGACTGCGTCGCCGGAGTGCTGGTGCCGGAAGAACCTGCGCTCGGAGCAGCTGGTGTCGTGGAAGTACCCGGCATCGGGATGGAAGAACCAGGTGTCTGACCGTTACTTGTATTTACACCACTGCTGGTTGCGGAAGTGGAAGAAAGATTCTTCATCATATCGGAATCGATCTCGAGGGAATCTGCCTCGGACTCTGCAGGAGCATCACTCGTGGATTTTCCATCTTCGTCTTTACTTTTAGATTTGGCTTTGATCTTAAAGGTGTAGTCACCGGTCTTGCCATACTTTTTAATCTGCTGTGTGAGCTCAACAGATCCCTTGGTAGTTGTGGTAGTCACGGAAATACCTGTGCTCTTGTCATCGCGACGTACGGTGATGGTTGCGCTACAGCTGTCGTCGGAAGTATCCCAGGTCGCATAGATGTGAATCTTGCCGTTGGCGTCCTCCTGTACATCCCATTCTGCACCGCTGATATCATAGTCCTTGGTGTAGTCCTTATCATCATCCTTTTTAGACGCATAGGCTGTGATCTGGCCGAGTACTGCACCGGCTGGTGTCGAGGTCGCCACAACAGCGGCCATCATGATTGCGCTTAACTTACGTAACTTCATACTTTTTCCTCCATGGTGTCCATGTATTTTTGCGGGCCTGTCCCACTTTTTCGCATATTCTTATGTTATCTTTTCAGAGGGCAGATGGCAAGGAACATATTCTGTTCTTTTCCTTACAAAAAAGGATTTTTGTACCAGTTTTGCCATGCTGTACGTTCGAAGACTCGATCGGCGCGCTTCGATCCGACAGACCGGAGCTGGTAGGTATTTCAGATACAAAAAAATCCCAGGACCTTGATAACCAAAGTTCTGGGATCTTTCGCAGCGCTACCAGGATTCGAACCTGGGAATGACGGAATCAGAATCCGTTGCCTTACCACTTGGCGACAGCGCTATGTTGTTTTGCTTTTGTATCGCTTCAAGCGACTCGTATATAGTACATAACTTTAAAACTTTTGTCAACAACAAATTTAAAAAAATTTTAGAGGGGCTTACAGCTGTTTCTGCAAGCCCCTCCTGTGCTTCCTTTGCGGCAGTCGAGGATTCATATTCATCGGCTGCCGTGAAGCGTTTTATCATGTGGATGATGATTTCTGTGGAGGCTTTATCACGTACGGTTTCTTCTGTACTTCCGGATATAAATGACATATCCTGCCAGCAGGCCAAGTGCCGCCAGCATCAGTACAAACCATACCAGCATCAGACTCATGTCACCGGTTCCTGCATTTCTGCTTGCGCCGAGCACACGACCACCATTCTGAACAGGTGCCGGTCCTCTGCTTGCGCCGAGTACTCTTCCTTCATCCGGTGTCGGTGTGCTTATGGCCGTATCATCCGGACCACCGATCGGCCCCGGTTCGTTACCCGGCTTCGGACCAGGACCGACATGGCTTCCGCCACCGCTGCTTCCGGACGGCTTTTTATACATGTTCGTAAACTGCGTGGTTTCTGCCTCTGCGCCATCCTTCGTAATCGTACGAACGACGTCCAGATGATCATCGTTCTGTGTCACCTTATACGTAACGATATAAACAGAAGTATCATAGGTGTAACGCTCTACCCTGGTATCCACTTCGGACATCTGATAGATGTAGGTACCCGGCATGCTGAATTCGATATTGCCGAACTCATACTCTCCGGCACCCTGGACGGTGACGGTCTTTACCTGTCCATCAGCGCCCTCCGGCATCGGAAGTTCAGCACCCGGAATTTCTTTTCCGTCGGCCGTTAACTGGCGAAGCGCTTTCAGCGTAAACTGGAACGTAGCGTTTTCGGACGGAGTATCGCCTTCGATGACCTTCTTGATTGGAGCATCGGAAACGACCGGCGTACAAATCGTATTTGTAACGGTATAGTGACTATGGTCACTGTTCGCTGCAATCGAGGATGTATATCCGGTGACCGCATCCTCGCTTACATCGTAGCAGTAGCGGTGCCCCTTCTTATCTTCCACAGGGAGATGATCGAAGGACGTCGTCCAGCTTCCATCGGAGGCAGGTGAAATCTCGGAAGCCGTCGCCCAGATCTCGTCGGATGCAGGTGAAAGCTCCGAAGCGCTTGCTTCTTTTTCTCGCTGCGTGAGTCGCAGTGTGATGCTGTCCGGACGTGTTTTCTTCTTGTTGTCATCATCTACCCAGTTTTTCGTTGCAGTGATATCACGCGTCTTCAACGTGTTTGTAATCGTGAGAAGCGTTTTCTGTGTATCGTCAATCTTCTTGTCGTACGCATGCGCATCATCTTCGGTTACGGTGTATCTGTAAGCCTTGCCATCTGCGTCTTCGAGCGGAAGATCGGTGAATACATGTGTCCAATCGTCTTCGTCTGAAAGATCGATCTTGCTACCGTTGAACGGTTTACCATTCTTCAGCAGTGTGATATGCACTGTCTCCGGACGGAGCTTCCACTGATCATCGAAGTCCTTCCAGCTCACCTGTACGGTAACGTCTGTGGTGATCAGCGTATTGATGATGGTCATGCCCTCATAGCTTGTATTGTAGCCATTTACCGAATCTTCTTTGACGGTATAGACGTAATCCTGTCCATGCGCGTCGCACTTCGGAACATCTTCGAAGGTGTGCGTCCAGGTGCCATCTGCATCGACGCTGATGGCAGCATCTTCACCGATAGGAACACCATTCTGATATAGATGAATGTTGATGCTCGCCGGTCGAGCCTCGAACTTGTTGTGCTGATCCTCCCAGGTCTTTACGGCTGTTACATCCACCGTTTTCAGGGTGTTCGTGATGCTCGCCTTCGTTCCGGTTTCGGATGTGCTTACTACCGGTGTCCCCTGCGCGAAGCGCTGATCGTTCAGGACTTCCTTTACGCTATACTGAATCTTCGAACCATCCAGATTTTTATCCGGAAGTGTACCCCACTTCGCGCTCCAGTGATTATCTGCGCTTAGTGTCTTCTCTGCATTTGCTACCTTTGCGCCGTCCTTATAAAGCTCTACGATAAGCTTCTCTGGGATAGACTGCTTCAGATACTTCTCCGATCCAGCCCATGTCTTCGTGACCTCATAGGAGGTGTGGGAATAGACATTGTCGAAGGAAACACTCGCGTTATCGTTCGCCGGTACGGTAAGCGTGCCGCTCACAGCGGTAGTGTAAGCTGCTGCGTTTGCGGTATGCGCAGAGGTGCTTACCGAATAGCCGGATACATCATAGCCCGTTTCGGTAAATTTAATATCCGTGTGGTATGGAACGGAGATCGTCCATGTATACGGATTGTCTGCACTACCGTTATCGGAAGTTGCATTGGCAGTTGTAAACTTCGTAGCATCATAAGTGTTTACGATAGCAAAGTTGCTCGGAAGTGCATCGATACCACGGAAGGTCTTCGTAACCGTTACCCGATACGTATTAATCGTCCAGTTTGCCTGAAGCACCGTATCCGTGTCGGCCATGGTGAAGAGCATCGTTTGGTCAGCAGCATGAAGAGCTCGTGTGCCGCTTGTCGATGTATCCGTCGTTGGTTTGAGCGTGCCGTTTCCGCTTTCGATGGTCCAGCCGGCAAAGGTATATCCTTCACGGGTCGGAACTGGAATTTCCATCGTTTCTGAATGATACAGCGGGAAAACAGAAGCCTTCGTGCTGTTATTCCAGCTTCCACCATTCGGCTTTACCGTCAGCGTGTGAGCACTGGACTTGTGATAGGTTGTGTTACTGTAAATCTTCTGATGATTATCATCAGAGTTATCATAGACGACATTTCCAGCCTGCACGATTTCTGCGGTATTCTCATAACGGGTAGACTCATGAATACCGCCCTTCCGGATAACCGGAATGCTGATCTCTATCTCACCTCTCGTAAACTGCGGAAGGGTGAAGCTAAGATCCTGACCGGAAACCTCAGGCTTGATGCTGGTATCGGTAATCGGCTTCTTAGTATCAAGTCCGAGGACATGCGAACGAACCGTTATAGACTTCATACGATCGGTACTATCTGTGCCGTCGAGCGTGAGTCCATCCGGAAGTGTATCGTGAACCACTACATTCGATATGCCAGGATAGGACGCATCCGCCTTGTTCTCAATTGTCAGTGTATAGGTCAGTGCTGTATCCGGGCCGTTTCCAATCTCTGATGGAGATGCTTTCGTACCACTTTCAGGATTGGAGGCTTTGTGAATTTCAAGGTTCGGCGCAATAAGACGGAGGGTTGACTTTACGTCAATCATCTTCGTTTCCGCATCACCCGCGGTATCGCCGTTAAAAAGTCGTGCAGAAAGTGTCGCATCGTTCGTATTTACGCGCTCTGCCCAGTCCTTCTGACTAGAAGCCGTGCAATGCACATACGCAACCAGCGTTCCCTTCTTGTCGAGGACGAAGCTCTTACCACTATCTGTTTTACGACAGTCGATAGCGATGGCCTTTATATCAGACGCCTTCGCTGGTGGGTTTTTCTTCCAGATGTCTTTATTGGTATCTATATTTTTCTGCGCATCCGTCGGAACGACAGTTGCATAGTATACGACCGGTTTACAAGTGTCCGTGGTGTTTGGAGTTAACGCATCGTAGCTTCTCTTTGCCTCGATACTGGAGACGTCGATCCATGAGACGTCGCCGATTTTTTTATTCTCATCTCCGTCAAGCACATCATAGATGACCATGTTGTCGGTACGGGTATCGGATGCCGCGGTATACTGCAGACGATAGCTATACTTGTCGCCGAGATATGCCGTATTATCCTGCTCATATGATGGATTCGTGTCGCTCTCCGCACGGTTTGTAAACGCGGCCTGAAGAACGGTTACCGGATCATAGACAAGCTTCGCCTGCGCGAGCGCAACCTCATGATTCTTCTCATTTTCGTCCGTGACAAGCTTCTTAAAGTACTTTTTTTTATCAAAGTTTGCTGTGTCAATGTTATCCTTATTCACGTTGGTGTTGAAAATAACATTATTTCCATCATCTCTACTGGTATTGACGAAGGCGACGGTATTCACCACATTCGTACCACGATCGGTGATATTGGTGTACGAGTTATGAAGCTTATAATTCAGTCTCGCACCATACCAGTAGTCATGCCAGGTTCGGTGTGTCTCATCGTTCGGTACGGAAAACGTAATTTTCATCATCGTCTGTCCGGAATTCTCCCAGTTGTCGAACATTTCGAGCGTATACGATGATATTTTTTCCTTACTGATGGTTGTACTAGGACCTTCTCTGGTGCCAAGTGTGATTTCGTCTGCCTTCACATAGGTTCCTGCCGGAAGGAGATCATAGAAAACACCAGATGTAAACATATACGGCTTCATATATTTCGCAGTGGCGAATTCGTTAGAGCTGTGACAATCATTATAAAAGTGAACCGAAATGTCGTAGGTCTCTTCGGACTTCGTGGAATCATTCTTTAAATTACTTCTTTCTTTATAGAGGTAAACTTTTGAAGACAATGCGTCCATACGATATGCGACCTGATTCCAGTACTGACCGATCACACCATTACGTTTCATATTGTCTTCGGATTTATGAACCTTATCTGCAAAGCTACCGACATAGGTAGCCTGTCCAGACTTCATATCCTCTTTTAGGCGATTGATGACTTGAGGCGTCGCCTTTAATTGTAAGTTATAGATGAGACTGAACTGCGATTCATAAAACTTACTATTATGCTTTGTATAAATCTGTACCGTATCCGCCGGAAAATCCACGCGCGCATTTGATGATACGATTTGAGATGTTTGCGTTTCCGAATTTGTGAAAACATATTGCTGATGTTCATTTATCTTGACATCGCCGAAATGTGTCCACTCATCTGAATGAGCGGCACGTGTCCAGATTTCGTAAGGCTCATAGCTTTTATAGTTCGTATTGGCTCTTGGATTTCGCTGCCATCCGAGCTTGCTGTTATAGGAAATGTCATATTCTCCTGCGCCTGTGATATAGAAACTGGTATAGCGATAATCATCATCAGTTAAGCTGAGTGGATTTGCTTTAGAAATATCATCTTCTGGAGATTTATAGATGGCATAGCCTTTATTATTTATATCTGTAAACAGAGTTAATGGACGGTCTAGGATTTCGACAGAATTTCCATTGGCAGTATATGTTCCTTTCTCCGTATCCCAGGTACATGTGGATGCAACGCTGTCTGCATTTAATGCAAATGACCAATGATAATTCTTCGGAATTAATAAAGCATCATTTAATCCGTCTGCTATGATGGATTGTAGACCGACAATCGTTCTGCTTTGCCTCGGATTTGCATCAACTACCTGTTTAACCGAATCAGGGCCACCGCCTAAAATCGGCATCGTTTTTACCTGTGCGCCATCCACCTTTGCAGCTGGATGTGTTACTGTATGTCCGTCTCGCCAGTATTCCGTGATAGAAATGCCATCGTTTAAAACCTGGAAACCATCTTCTGCAACTTTGATTCCTTTATCTGTTGCCTCCTGAACCTTGCTGATTGGATAGCGGAACAGCAGGCAGTACACCTGATCGAGCCAGTTACTACGCAGGTTCTCTGTTCTGGAGGTGCAGAAATCAAGATTATAGATGGTGTTGTCTACCGGATTATCCATGATGCCCGGCCATGTTTTTCCGATGGCAGAGGTATCGCCATCGCCATAAAGACCGGTATAGCTTTTATCCATGTGGCGGAATATATGCTCTGGCTGTTCGTAGGCTTCCTCATTCCCGATGGTATACTTTTTTACACCGATCAGTTCGCCACCTTGCGTCTTCTCTTTATCAAGGTTTAAAACATAATCGAACGGCTGTGTACTACCGGCACCTCTTCGGAGATCCAGGTACCAGACGATATAAAAATACTGATCTGCCTTCTCGGGCTTTTGGCCCCAGGCACTGTCCCAGTTGAAAAAGATACCATTATTTGGATCTGCTTTCGATGGACCCATCGTCAGCTTGGTCGGATTGACCTTCGTTTGCACATCTACGGAAAGCGTATTCTCTTTCGAGACGGGATCTGCACCAGCTTGATCGATGCTTACGGAAATAGGCAGTTCTTTAGAATAATGACCAACATGCGTGCCATCTGCAGTTGCTGTATCCTCTACCTTCAACATGGTCGGGCGAAGGCGATAGGCGATTTCTGTGTCGAAAACAGTGCCTCCGGTCAGATCCTTATGGTTTGTGAGTTCATAATAGGTCTCTTCTTTCCCGTTTACGGCTTTCGTGATCACTGTATAATTGAAATCACTTAGTGTGTTGGTTTTCGGTGCCTTCGGAATCATCCAGTACAGCGGATCCAGTCGCTTCAGATCATCATTTACGGCGACGCGATGAATATCATTATCGTCCCAGCCCTCGTAATAGCTTTCCGGGACATCGATTTTGATGGACTCTGCCGGATAGTGAACGTTTTCATCGCCCTTTAAGGCCAAGGACAGCTGAACCGTCGTATTCACCAGATTATTGGTATCCGGACGGAACTGAAGATCCTTCTGGGTTTCCGGATCATTTTCGTCAAAATCCTCGTTTGTGTAGGCGAAACGTGGCGTTTTGTCTGCATTGTTTTCTACCGAATTCTTCCAATAGGTTTTGAAGACAAAGTCCTTCTGCTCAACCTTTTTTGACGCCAGCTGTACGACATAGAATGGACTGAAGCTGCCGGATGTAAACGTAACATTTTGTCCGTTTTCCTGCACATCCGATAGCACAACTGGATTGTTTTCATCCTCGACATGGATGACTTTTACTACAGTGCTGTTCTGTGCATCGGTCTTATCCGTGCCATCTTCAGATGCGGTCGTTTCTTCGGATGCTTCAGCCTTGTCCTCTGGCATCGTCAGCGTGATGGTGACATCTTTTCCGTCTGCCGGCTGGACTTTTTCTTCTTTGCCCTCATCATTTGGCGCATAAAAGCTGATATCGACACCGAGGACCGATGTTACCGTGAGGTCTTTGTCATCCGCCTCTTTCGCGTCCGCAACGGCTTTTTCGCCTGCCTCTTTCAGCTTCGTTTCGCCGGTGATGGCATTTACAACCATGCGTGTGCCTGCCGGAAAAACATCATCGTCATACGCTGCGTTTACATGGAGCTTGGTTTCTGTGATGTCCGCCTCGAAAGCTCCGGCAGGGCTAAAACGTTTTCGAACGTCAAGTGAAAGACCATCCTTCGACAGCTCGGAGTCACTAGCCTTTCGTTCTTCTGCTTCTACCGAATCCTCTTTTACTTCTTCTGCTTCGCCATGTGTTTTTGATCCATCTTCCGATGTTTCGTTGCTTGTAGAATCATCCTTTTTTACAGATGTGTCGGCGCTGGTGTTCACCCCCCCCAGCTACGCTGTTTTCCTTCGTTTTTACGTCTACTTTCTCGGCATCGGTCTCTTCGATGGGGGCAGTTGTTTCTTCTGTGCCTGTCTTTTCGGTCGAACCACTTCCTCCATCAGCACCGTTTTCTTCGGTTTCAGCATTTGTTTCTGCTTCACCTGTTTCGCCGACGTCTTCATCGCTTTTCACAGCTTCCTTTTCGTCTGCTGCCACTGTGTCCTCGGCACTGTGCGCTTCTTCCGATGAAACTCCTGCTGAACTTGCCGAAATCGTCTCTGTGGTACTATCTGCAAAAACCGAAATCGGCATATTCTGCATCAACATACTTGCTGTCAGAACAACAGCCAGTGCTTTTGTCAATTGTTTCTTTTGCATGATTCCTCCTCCTTATGAAAATTTTATTAATTATTTCTTAAAATAATTAAAACCGTTATACAACGAATGACTTTATATATCCAGTCTCACGGAATTCAAAAATTTACAGAATGAATTTAAAAATTTTATATAGAAAAACCTCCAGAAACACATACTGTATAGTGGCATGTTTCTGGAGGCTATCCGTATCTGATTTCTATTCTATTTTTCTTTATGCCTTCGTGTAGTTCAGGAAGCCGTCCGTATACTCCTGGTGCCCGTCTGCGTCGATCCACATGGCTTCGAGGTCCTCGACTCGGAAGTCGGCACCGAGGGGGCTGCTGCCCTCGCGGATGGACTGAATCAGTGCCTTGCCATCTTCGACCGGCATCATGAAGAGCGCGGTCGACAGGGCGTCGGCGAGGCCGGAATCCTCGGTCAGGATTGATACACTACGATGATACTTCGCCGGATACAGGGTATCCGGATCGATGATGTGATGATAGCGCTGTCCGTCCACGACATAGTAGCGCTCATAATCACCGGAGGTGACGAGGGAACGGCCATCGAGGTAGCAGGTGATCGCATACTGGTCGCCGGTCTGGCTGTCGCGGTATTCCGGACTCTCCACCGGGCAGACCCACTTCGAGCCATCGCCTTTGATACCGATCGCACGCACATTACCGCCGAGGTTCAGGAGGAAGTTTTCCGAACCCTCGTTCTGAATCTGTTTAGCGGCATTTTCCGTCGCATAGCCCTTGCCGATGCCACCGACGTCCAGGCTCATCTCCGGGTCCTTCAGATAGATGGTGCCGGTTGCGTCGTCGATGATGACATCCTCGATGTTTGTATGCTTCGCGGCTTCCTCCAGGGCGGCCTGATCCGGCAGCTCAGCGTGTGTCGGATCTTCGATGCCGGCTTCCCGCTTGTCATGCCAGAGACGCAGCACCGCGCCGTAGGCGATATTGACCTTGCCATCGGTGAGGGTGTAGACCTCCTTGCCCCATTTTATGAGGGAAAGGAGGTCCGGATCGACCTTTACCGGCTGGATGCCGGCGTTGTCATTGACAGTTTTCAGGTTGTTGATGCCCTCGTAGTCGTTATAGATGTCGTAGAGCCTATGTTCCTTCAGGAGCTGTGCGTGGGAGCTCTCATAACACTTCTGGAAATCCGCTTCACTCTTCTCGAAGCCGATCTCCATGGAGACGGTGTCGAAGACATCCAGGAACTGCTTGTTGTAGCGCTCGAGCTTCGTCGCGCGGCTGCAGCCCGGTAGGCTGCAGGCCAGTGTGAGGCCGGCGCAGAGAAGCGCCAGCATTTGCTTCAGTTTTATGTTTCTCAATCGATGTTCTCTCTTTCGAAGGATGTATGCGTAACAATTTAGCAGGGGCCTTCGTTTCTGCCCCTCGATGGTAGTAGAAGAACTGGTGCGCCCTTCGTTTCCGCCCTCTGGGCCCTTTCCCTGCATTGTTACGTGTATGCGGGAGGGGCTGTATGCGTTTCACTGCCGCTCTCCTTCCGGATCGTGGGCAGCTGGAGACATTGGCCTCTGTTGCATGCGGAAGACGAGCATTCAGTATAGGGATGCGGGCGCCTTCTGTCAATGCCGGATGATCTTCCGGATCACGGAGAGGCCGAGGCCGAGGCCCCCGGCCATGAGGATCATCGCGCGGTTCACGACGAGGCGGGTGGAGGCGATGGCGAGACCGACGATGACGGGCTGCGCGGATTCCATGATCGGGCTCAGGAGCATGGCGATCACCTCCACGAGGAGCAGGAGGATGAAGGCGGTCATGCCGCGGCCGGTGTCGATCGTTTCCAGCGTGCCGTAGCGCACGTATTTCTTTCTGGAGAGCATCCAGAAAAGGGAGATCAGGCTGAACAGCGTGATGCCCGCGAAAACCGAGATAAAGGTGATTTCGGCGACATTGTGGTCTGTGATCATCGATTCGATCGGGCCGAGGGCGTTCAGGTTTTCGAGCGCCGGCACGACCATGAGAAGGTACAGGAGGATCAGTGCGGCTACGGAGAAGAGCTGCAGGACGCGGTTCACGCCCATGAGCATCCGGTCGCGCATACCGCCGTCGACCGGGCCGTCCTCCTCTTCGTCGCCATACTCCGTGTCGCGGAAATAGGCGTCCTCTTCTTCCTCTTCCTGGTTCGGAAGTGGATTCGCATGGCGGTTTTGTACGCTGCCTGGTCGTCCGGTGGACGGCTCTGCCGCGAAATCAGAAGCAGCGCGCGGTGTGGAAGGCCGTGTGCTGCCGGAAGAGGCCATGCCCGCCGTGGAAGATGCGGTGTCAGCCGCCGGGATCGTGATGGTCGTGGCGTTCAGCGTGGAGCCGGTGGACGTGAACGGATGCGTCAGCTCGGGTATGTCCGGCACGGGCTGCTGAGCTGTACTGGCCGGCATGTAGGATGGGCTCAGAAGATGCGCGGCTTCGCTGTGCCTCGCGAACCAGTCCACGGCGTAGCTGCAGCTCGGATAGGCTTTCAGCTGATTTCGCTCGAGGTATGCGATGAGCCGCGTCATGAGCTTGCCGGCGAGGCCGCGCCCGCGCAGACTCTCATCGACATAGGTATGGGTGATTTCGACCGTGCCCGGCTCCTCTTCCATCGCCGGGAAATCGATCTCGGCCAGTGCCTGCTCTTCGTCATTCACCAGCACGATGCGGTTTTTATAGGTTCTGAATTCCATAGTTCACCTCCGATAGATGACAGTATTATAGCATAGACACAGAATAATCCATCTTACAAATGGCGGAATACTTTTTCTGCAGATAAAAAAGGCCACCGCCTGTGCGATGACCTTATCTGTCTTTTTTCTGATCTTCTTCTGCAGTACGTCACTTCTTCGATGAAGTGAGGCACGTCGCAACTCAGAGCTTCTTCAGCATCGCGAGGATGTCTTCCTTCGGGCAGTAGCCGATCGACTGGGCGATCATCTTTCCGTCCTGAATCAGCGCCAGCATCGGGATACTGGAAACATTGAAACGCATCGCGAGATCCATCTGCTCGTCGACATTGACCTTTCCCACCTTCAGCGTATCCGCATACTCCTCGGCGATCTCATGCACGATCGGAGACAGCATCTTGCACGGTCCGCACCAGTCCGCGTAGAAGTCGATCAGCACCGGCTTCGTAGAGTGAAGCACTTCGGTTTCAAAATTTGTTGCAGTGATTTTAAGCTCAGCCATACAGGATCCTTTCTCTTTTAGCCCTTCAATGATTTGTAGTACAGCATGCAGTGACAGAAGCCCTCGTAGTTCGGGTCGGCGATCTGGTCCTTAAATTCTTTACACATGCACTTCGTATCTTCCGTACGCTCGAGGCGGCATGGACAGTAGCCACCGGTGCGCTTCAGACCTTCACGGACGGTATTCACCACATCCTGATCCGGATTCAGTTCGATTTTCATCGCTTTCCCTCATCTCTTTCTCTTATGATGTTATGCCTTCCAGAGGCTGTGGAGGTTGCAGTAGGCATAAACCGCCTCCACCTCATCGCCCGCACAGAGTGCGAAGTCTGCGACCGGCTTCTCACCCGGATGCAGTGCCTTATGCTGGTAGCCCTGCTTCGTAAAGATGGAGATCCACTCGATGTAGTGCTCCGGCAGCATCAGATGCTCCACAGAGCCGACCTGTACATGCACGATCCCGTTTTCTACGCTCCATACCGGAACGTGCTTCTCACGTGCCCCGTCACTGGTGCCGGCGATGAGCTCCGTCATCGGCTCGCCGCAGCAGACCACCGGGACGCCGCTGTCCTTTGCTTTTATGATGATGTTTCCACAATGCTTACAAATATAATACTTCTGCTCCATGTTACGATCTCCTTTCTTCGTAGTGTTGGTTCATGATTATGGCGATGGTCTTCTGCTCACACCGCCGTGTACGTTCATCCCTCGGCGAGCACACAGTCTGTCATGGGTCGCCCGGATGAACGTACAGTGCTATGAAACATAGCGAATCAATAGTTCTCTGCGTGCACCTCGAAATAGCTCTGCGGGTGGTTGCAGGTCGGGCAGACCTCCGGGGCCTTCTCGCCGATGACGATGTGTCCGCAGTTGCGGCACTCCCAGACCTTGACCTCGCTCTTCGCGAAGACCTCGGCCATCTCGACGTTGTGCAGCAGTGCGCGATAGCGCTCCTCGTGGTGCTTTTCGATCGCGGCTACGAGGCGGAAACGCTGAGCGAGCTCAGGGAAGCCCTCTTCCTCTGCGGTCTTCGCGAAGCCCTCATACATATCGGTCCACTCGTAGTTCTCACCCTCGGCGGCTGCCTTCAGGTTCTCTGCGGTATCTCCGATGCCGTTCAGCTCCTTGAACCACAGCTTCGCATGCTCCTTTTCGTTGTCTGCAGTCTTCAGGAACAGCGCAGCGATCTGCTCGTAGCCTTCCTTCTTCGCCTTCGAAGCGAAGTAGGTGTACTTATTGCGTGCCTGCGATTCGCCGGCGAACGCCTCCATCAGGTTCTTCTCGGTCTGCGTGCCTGCATACTTATTCTTTTCCATCACATCCTCCTTTCGCGATTTACGGATATAATGATTATAACAGCTTCATGAAAGGCCGGCGCAGGCCGGCCTTAGAGTTTATAAAATCTTTCGATTTTCCTGTGCATTATTCCACAGCGTGTTCAGATCCTTTCGAACACACGCTTATCTGCAGCTGCGCTGTGTCCCTGCTTCCTGTGAGACGGTCATCAGTGGCATCCGTGGTTGCCGCAACCATGACTGCCACAGCTGTGTCCGCCCTCGCCGTGCTCGTGATCGTGGTGGTCACAGTGCACGTCCGGGTTATAGCCGAGAGTGCCTGCGATGAGTGCATTGACCGCTGCATCTGCATCTCCGCTGACCCCACCGAAAAGACGGATGCCGACCTCAGCGAGTGCCATCTGTGCACCACCGCCGATGCCGCCGCAGATCAGTGCATCGACACCGAGCTGCATGAGGAAACCGGCGAGCGCGCCGTGACCACTGCCGTTCGTATCCACGACCTCTGCACGAACGATTTCGCCGTTCGCTACATCGTAGATCTTAAACTGTGCGGTATGTCCGAAGTGCTGGAAAATCTGTCCGTTTTCATAGGTTACTGCAATTCTCATGATGATATCTCCTTTATGATCACTGGTTAAACCAGAGGTACAGCAAGTGCCGGATTTACCCGCGCTGCCGCATGTGCTTCTCACACCTGGCGTTCCGCCGGTGTCATCCTGGCCTGCTCTGCCGCATGCGATTCTCACACCTGGCGTTCCGCTGATGTCATCCTGGCCTGCTTGATCGCATGTCCCTGCACGATAGCAGCTTTCGGATCGCTGCTCCTGCCCGCTGCAGATTCGGACGTTTCCGCCGGTGATGTGCAGCGGCTTTCCGTAGACGAGACAGGCGGCGAGCTTGCGTCGTGCGTTTTCATAGATCTCCTGCACGGTCGAGCGTGAGATATCCATCTGCGCGGCACACTGCTCGTGCGTCTGCAGCTTGAGATCCACGAGACGGATGACCTCGTACTCATCGAGCGTCAGCAGAATCGGAGCGCGCTCGGCCACATCGCATGGGCAGAATCGCTCCACCCTGGGTGCACTGCAGATTCGACGGCATCGTGGCGGTCTCGGCATCGCTGTATCCTCCTTCATTTCCGGTATATACCGATTATAAACTCTCGCAAGAGGAAAGTCAACCAGAGAATGCAAGCGTTCAGACAGTGTCGCTAAGGGGACCCGACTTAGAGTTTTCAGCGATCTCTCCGTGTGGTTTCTGATGGCTGCCCTCCGGCCCCTGTCTGAACCGTCAGGTTTTGATTGTGTTTATTGACGTACGCCAAAAAGCCTGAAAGCGATGGAATCTGTCATTCCATCGCTTTCAGGCTTTTCATCGAGCGGAGATGCAGGGATTTGAACCCTGGCGCCGTTTAACCGGCCTAGCGCATTTCGAGTGCGCCCCCTTCGGCCACTTGGGTACATCTCCATTTTATAACACTAGAGGATGGATCTCTCGAACCATCCTCTAATGCCGGTAGTCGGGGTCGAACCGACACGACCATCACTGGTCACAGGATTTTAAGTCCTGAGCGTCTGCCTATTCCGCCATACCGGCAGGACCAAATTATAATACAAAAAAACAGCGCGCTTGTCAATATTCGATTCGTGGCTAACCGTTCAGGTTCACGGCTGTTACTGTTCAGACGTGGCTCGGCGGGCGGCAACCGGGTCCCCTGCCAGAACTGTTACAAATCCGGCTACGTCTTGACTGAACTACGTTTGAACAGTAATTCACGGCTAACAGTTCGGGTTTGCGGGTAATAGGTAACAGTTCAGCTAGGTAAATCAGGCAAAGATTGACCTGGTACTATCCAATAACCGATTGATTTCGAAATCGTGGATACTTTTAATAAAGTTTATCATTTTTGTACACAGAACTAAAATATCCACGATTTCAAAATAGGGCACTTATTGGATAGTTTTCCGTAAAATCAGGCATACGCATATATGCGTACTATCCAATCTTCCTCGATTTTTCAAACAGTGGATATGTATTTCGTGCTTCATAGAAGCATTTCGTTAAGCAGATATCCAATAAAACTTCTTTTTTAAAATACTGGATACTAGACCCCAGAGCTCTCTTGTTAAATAAGGCTTTTCGTATCCAGTATTTTTGAAATCGTCTAAAAGTGGATATTCTACAATCAATTTCGATGATTCTGGTCAAAAAACATATCCAGTATTTCCAAAATCAAACCATATTAGATAGGGATGTGACAGTATGGGCCAGGATCCCCGCCGGGTCCCTGCCTGTCTGAACGGTTACACTATAGTTTCAGCCGGGTGATTTCCGCACCCCGGCTGAGCTGTTACTGCGAATCACGCGGCGGTTTCTGCGATCGGCCCCGCTTCCGTCGTCTGTGGCGGCGCGACCGGGCCGACCTCCGGGCCGGCATTTTCCGTTTCCTTCACGGATGTGCCACCGTTATGTCGATCAGACGAATCGTTCTGATCAGAGCTGTCCGCTTTTCCGGAGGAAGTATGCTTATCCGAAGACACATTCGAATCCGAGTTGCCATTTGAACCACCGTTTCCGAACGAGGTGTTCTTATCGGAAGCCTCCGGCTTGTCCGAATGCTCGTCCTTCGAAAGCTCCTCGATGGTGCTCTCCTCTTCCGTTGTCTGGTCTTCCGCCGTCGCTTCGGTGGATTCGAGCACAGATTCGCTCTCCGCTGCCGCTGCCGTTTCCGGTGCCGCCGTCTCCACCGCCTGATTCTGACCACTGTTTCCGGAATTTCCACTGTCACCGCTGTTCGCGGCTGCCTCCGGTGCCTTCGTCACACCGGTGCCACCACCGATCTTCGGGATGTCTGCATTCGGCAGTTCCCCGATACCGGTCTTCTTCTGGATGTGCGCGGAGATCTCCTGCACCTTCGCACTCGGCGTGTAGCCGGCCGCATCATCGCCATACAGGAACGGGTGCAGCTGTGCCACGTTCGAAACGAGCGTCGCCGGCACGACGACATTCATCTTACCGACGTTTGTGGTATCACGTGAGAACGGGAAGCCGACGGCATTTTGAATATTATACTTCTTCACCGTCTTCGCGATATTCAGGATATCGTCCGCACCGATGCTTGTCTGAATATCCGGCATGACCGTCATCGCCGTCGCTGCCAGCGTCTTCTTGCTGGCGGCCTTCGCCTTCTGCATCGCGAGCTCCAGCACCTTCCGCTGACGCGCCGTACGGTTGAAATCGGTATCCATGAGACGAAGACGCGCATACGCGACGGCCTGTACACCATCGAGGTGGTTCATGCCGCTGTGCTCGAGCTGCACGGACCCGAGCCCTGTGCCCTGCACCGTCTCCGTGATAAACGCATTGATATACGCGAATTCCTTATCGCTGATATCGAGATCGACGCCGCCGAGCACATTGAGACCCTCGGCGACCGCCTTCCAGTTGAAGGTCACATAATCATCGATATCGAGATCGAAGTTCCGGTTCAGCGTCGCGAGGGCCTGCTTCGGACCACCCTTGAAGTACGCCTCGTTGATCTTATGGTACTTACCCTCGTCATCGATCTGGAGATAGGTATCGCGGTAAACCGAGGTGAGGTTGACATCCCCCGTCTTCCGGTTGATACTCGCGAGCATGATGACATCACTGAGCGCCCCCGCACCGAGATTTCCGTCACGGGAATCGACACCGAACACCGCCACCGTCCAGTACTTCGACTGACCGAGCGATTTCACGGCACTGCAGCCGAAGAAGCCGCCAATGATAACGACCAGCACGAGGATACCGGCCATCACACGACGGCCCCAGTTCGCCCTTTTCCTCCCGCGTGCCCGCCGCGGCGCGTTGCCGGCCCCGGATGCACCATTCGCGCGCAGGCCCTGCGCAGTGGTCGACATATCATGATCCATCCGCATATTTTCGATACGCTGTCTTCGTGCGTTCGTCGACATCTCGTTGCTCATCAGCGGATGACCGTTCCGTCTGCTCTGTGCTCCCGCATACATCGCATCGTCCATACGACGCCCCTGCGCATTTGTCCGCTCCGCTGTACGGTCATATGCACCGTCCGTGTGATGCGGCTGCCCTGCGCCGCTCATCGAAGAAGTCGCCGCATCCGCATATGCGCTGCCCTCATCCTCCTCGAAGCTCGCCTCGACACGACTCGTCCGGTAGCGAAGCTCCTCCATCCGCTGCTGCGCTGCGCGCGACGGCGCTGTTCGCCGCGGCGGACGCGCACCACCCTCACGACGCGGCGCGATATTCGGCACCTCAAGCCCGTCCTGATTACTATGTTGTTCGAAATCCTGATTATTCATATGCATGCATCATCCGCACTGCCCCATAGACAGAAGCGATGATCCTTTCTCCCGCTGTTCCGGGTTTTCTTCTTTTGCTTAATTTATCATCGAGATATTCGGCAGTTTCTCTTTAGAGGATAACCCACTCGACGATACCATGTTCCGACGGCATTATAACAGAGCTTAACTTAGAAACAAAGGATATTCACTCGATTGTCATTAGAAATTAATAAAGAATGTCGTGGTGCAGCTCCTGGAAGACTGGAAACAGAAGCCATACGAAGAGGTCGTGAAAAATCAAGTCGGGTTCCCTTAGCGGCACTTGGTGTTATCTCTCCTTGGAACCCTCTGCAACGCTGAGTTTTCATAAAGAAAACTCAGTGATTGCAGAGGGCCTAGTGCCGCTTAGGGGTCCCGACTTAGAGTTTTCCGAGCTCGTAGTACTGTGCTTCTGTTTTCAGTCTTCCGGGAACTGAATTTCCATTTAAAAGGCCATCGGCGGATGCCGATGGCCTCATCAGAACCTGTTCAGTTGTGCCTTATGCGATGGTTGCTGTGTTGAGAAGCAGCATGCAGAATACCAGTGCGAATACGGCGACGGTCTCAGCGACACCGATGACGACGAAGTAGTTCGCAGTACCCTTACCGGTTGCACCGAGTGCATCCGCAGAAGCAGCGGCTACCTTGCCCTGGAACATAGCGGAGAAGCCGATCGCGATACCACCGAAGATACCGACACCGAGGGACAGTGCAGGATCGATGGTGCCTGCATTGTACGCACTCGCGATGAAGTTCATGAGAAGGAAACCGTAGATGGTCTGTGTCAGCGGTGCGCCGGCAAATGCCGTCATGATGAACGGTGCCTGCTTACCCTGTGCATAGCACTTCTTCCATGCGCCTACAGCGGACTGACCGGCGATACCGGTACCAAATGCGGAACCTAATGCAGAGAGACCAAGTGCTGCTGCCATACCAATAAAAGCGATATTCATAATAATCTCCTTTTTGCTTATCTGAAAAGCTTACTGTTTAATTTTATCGTTTAATCTGAACGGGTTGTACGCGATACCGGTCCACTCCAGTCCTACCTGTCCGGAGAACTCGAGCACGTTCAAACGTACACCATGTACAACGACAGAGAGAATACACATAACGATATTGATGACGTGTCCGATCAGCACGATCACGACGGCAGCAATCATCAAAGGTCCATGTGCAAGACCTGCGGCCATGTTGTTAAAGCTCTGAGCGATCGCGAGTCCCGCCATACCTACGGCGAAGAGTCGGATGTAGCTCATGATATTACCGAAGCAGCTGATCGTGTTCAGGAAGACGGTAAATGCACCGCCTAAGCTCGAAGCGATACCTGCGCCGATGCTCTTGCCCGGTGCCATGCCGTTCGTAAAGAGAACCAGTACGAAGCCGATGGCCACCGCTGCAACGACCGGTGTCAGCGGAAGCTGCTCGTGTAATACGAGGTAGAGTGCCAGAAGGTACATGCCACAGATGGTAAATAACCATCCGATATCGGACAGGAAGCTGAGATCCTTCTCTTCCATCTTCTTCTTGACGGCGAGGAGGCTGCCGAGCTCCATCTGCATCGCACCGATGGTGAAGGAAAACTTCATCATGTTGTTCTGCTGCAGTGCGGCCGGTACGTCGAAGTACTCAGGATAGTTCGCAAAGCCCGGCAGAACCAGTGCGCGGAGGAACGGAACCTTCATCGCAGATTCCATACCGAACCAGGTACCGGTGATGGCACCCCAGATCACGGTTGAGGTCGACAGTACCAGGAGCAGGAAGCTCGCGGTGTCGATCTTGCCGCTCTTCCGGATCATCACGATGGTGCCGATCAGGAACAGGAGGCCATAGCCACCGTCTCCGATGATCATCGCGAAGAACAGTGCGAAGAACAGCAGGAACCAGAGTGAGATATCCGTCTCATAGTAGCCAGGGAGGATACCCAGCATATCGTAGAGCGGTTTGATCAGCTTGCTGACCTTGTTGTAGCGAAGCTTCGTCGGGATGTGCTCATCCTCGGTGGAAACCTCGTCGATCGCGTAGGCCCAGTGATTCTCGCGGGCACCTTCCTTGAACCTGTCGAGGTAGATCTCCGGGATGTAACCGGACAGCCATACGAGCTGTGCATCGCCTTCCGCGGTTTCGCTCGCGGAGGAGTACTCCTCTGCGTTCTGTGCGTCGAGCAACTTCTGATGGAAGCTGTTCTCGTGAAGCGCCGCCTTTCGGAGGATCGCATCACAGGCTGCCTGTGCCTGCTGGCAATCCGCGATATCCTGCTGCAGCTCTGCGAGACCCTTCTCCGGGAGTGTAAATTCACTCGCGTTATAGGTCATCGGGAGTGCGTCGATCACGGCGATGGTATCGGCCTTATCGACCGATGCGAGGCGAAGGACCCGAAGGTTCTCGTCTGCCATAATCGCTGCGCATACATCCTTATCCACACGGTAGAAATGGAGGTCATAGCCGAGCTTCTGAAGCTCGCGGACATCCTTCGGTGAGAACTGTCCCCATGGCTCGATGCGTTCCATCTCCGTGATATCGGCGGTGATCTGCTGTGTCAGCTGATCCTTCTTCGCGAGTGCGTTCCGAACCTCCTGATACAGCTGCTCGAACGCCTCGTCCGAAAGAAGTGCCGGTGCCTCGGATGCGACGGCTTTCTTCTTATCCTTGCTTTCCGGCAGATAGTCCTGCAGCTTCGAGGAGACACGTGCGAGCTCTGTGAAGCGCTCACTCGCGGCCTGGCTCGCCTGCTTCTGCTCTGCTAGGTGGAGAAGTCCCAGGGAACGGAGGCCCTCCAGCATTTCATCCTTATGTTCAGCGGTGGTCACGACGTGAACCATTTTCATTTTTTCAATCATCGTCCTGCCTCCACCAGTTTTTTCTTTGCGATCTTGCCGCGTACGACAGCGGCTGTCTGCTGATCACCGAGGTAAACACCGATGATACGGATGTTTTCCTTGGCCTCCGGAATCTTGACCTTCTCGAAGAGGTTTACGCGCTGGGATGTGGAACGGAGTTCTTTTTCCAGCAGCTCGACCTGTTTGCGAAGGGTTGAAACCAGTGCATCCAGACGCGCGATCTCACGCAGCTTGATCAGTGCAGTATCCACCCATAAAGGGTAATCATCCACGTTATAGGAGATGTCTTTAAATGTCAGCTCCTTGAAGGCGGGGATCTTCACACCGGCGACGTTCTCGGTGCCGACGATGACCTTATCCGGCTGTACCAGAGTGTCCAACTGTTTATCTTTATCAAACAGCGTGTTCTCTGAGAATACAGCTACCCAGTCATCGAGGTCGCCGATCATCTGTTCGCGCTCGACTTCCTTCACGGCGAGATCGTCCTTCACCTGCATGATGACGGACTGCAGCTGCTGTTTCTTCAGCTGCAGGGTCGGCAGGTAACGCTGATACTCTTTCAGGTGATCTTTCTGCACTTTCTGTTCATTTTTCGTGAGTTTGATCGCCATTGACTGCTCCTTTACTCATCCAGCTTCTTCGGCCATCTCTCCTTGATCAGGCTGGTCTTAAGACCGGTCTCGTTCGGCTCGAAGCACTCCGCCAGGATTTCCCAGCCGAGATCCAGCGCCTTCTCCAGAGGAATGTTTACACTGAGGTCCATCAGCTTCGATTCGAAGAGCTGACCATACTTGAGGAGCTTATCATCCCAGGAGCTCATCGCGAAGCCCATGGACTTCTTCTCCAGACTCTCCTTGTACTGTGCGTAGAGCTTGATCATACCATCCATCAGTGCACGGTGGTCGTCACGGGTGCTGCCGTTGACGTTCTGCTTCAGTCTGGACAGGGAACCGAACGGCTCGATGTGTCCATTTCGAAGATAGAACTGACCCTCGGTGATGTAGCCGGTGTTATCCGGTACCGGGTGGGTGACATCATCGCCCGGCATCGTGGTTACACCGAGAATGGTGATGGAACCTGCGCCATCGATATCCACGGCCTTCTCGTAACGGGATGCGAGCATACTGTAGAGATCGCCCGGGTAACCTCGGTTCGAAGGTACCTGCTCCATGGTGATCGCGAGCTCCTTCTGTGCATCACAGTAGCTCGTCATATCCGTGAGAAGTACGAGTACCTTCTTGCCTTCGAGGGCGAACTGCTCTGCGACGGCGAGGGACATATCCGGAACCAGCGTACTCTCTACGGTAGGATCCGCTGCGGTATGAATAAACATGACGGTGTGACTCATCGCGCCGCCCTTCTCGAGGGTGTCACGGAAGGTCAGGTAGTCATCATACTTGAGGCCCATACCGCCGAGCACGATGACATCAACCTCTGCCTGCAGTGCGATACGTGCGAGCAGCTGGTTGTACGGCTCTCCGGAGATGGAGAAGATCGGGAGCTTCTGGCTCTCGACGAGGGTGTTGAACACATCGATCATCGGGATACCGGTACGGATCATGTGCTTCGGAATCACTCGCTTCGCCGGGTTAAAGGATGGTCCGCCGATATCAACCATGTTTTCGGTCAGGGCAGGACCGTTATCTCTCGGTACACCGGCACCATCGAAGATACGGCCGAGCAGATGCTCGGAGAAGGAAACCTGCATCGGTCTGCCGAGGAAACGCACCGGGTCGTTCGTGCTGACACCCTGTGCACCGGCAAATACCTGGAGGGATACGAGATCCTTATCCAGCTTAATTACATTCGCGTAACTGTCGCCGACCAGTGCGAGGTCTCCGTTTCGGATGCCCTCTGCACGGACGGTCACGACGTTACCGACGATGGACTCAATTTTTGTATATACTTTCTGCATAAGACCTCCTAAGCGATTGCCTTTGATTTATAGAAATCAGCGATCTTATTCTTCTGTGCTTCAAAAGCGTCTGAATTAAATTCGGTTCCGTGCCAGTCCAGGAACTCCTGTCTCAGCTGGTTAAAGAAGGAACGAATCTCATCCTTGTCCTCGAGGTCGTACTGCTGCATCAGTGCATCATAAAGAAGATCGAACTCGACACGCTGTCTCTCCGGAGAGTCGGCCGCATCGATCGGATCGAAAGAGTTCTGCTGGAGGTAAACGGAATCGAGAAGCTCACCCTTCTGATAGGTGATGTAATCTTCTGCAGTCGTACCTTCTTCGCCGACGACCTTCATCATCTGGCTGATTTCGATACTTCTCTTCAGAATGCTGCGGACCTCTTCTACACGATCCATCGCGATGATACCGCTGTACTTCGACCAGGATTCGGTTGGGTTGATCGCCGGGTACTTACGTGCATCCGAACGCTCACGGCTCAGTCCGTGGAAAGCGCCGACGACCTTCAGGGTCGCCTGTGTTACCGGCTCGTCGAAGTTACCGCCGGCCGGGGAAACCGTACCGCCGATGGTGACGGAACCGATGGAACCATCCTTCAGGCGAACCTTACCGGCACGCTCATAGAAGGCGGCGATGGTGGACTCAAGGTACGCAGGGAAGGCTTCCTCGCCCGGGATCTCCTCGAGACGTCCACTCATCTCTCGCATGGCCTGTGCCCAACGGGAGGTGGAGTCTGCCAGAAGAAGAACATTGAGACCCATCTGACGATAATACTCTGCAAGGGTGACGGCGGTGTAGCAGGATGCTTCTCGTGCGGCAACCGGCATCGAAGAGGTATTACAGATAATGATGGTTCTCTCCATCAGGGAACGACCGGTACGCGGATCATCCAGCTCCGGGAATTCCTTCAGGATCTCAACGACCTCACCGGCACGCTCTCCGCATGCCGCGACGATCACGATATCCGCTTCTCCATTCTTCGCCTCCATGTGCTGAAGAACGGTCTTGCCTGCGCCGAACGGACCAGGTACACAGAAGGTGCCGCCCTTTGCAATCGGCAGGAAGGTATCGACACAACGAAGCTGCATGATCAGCGGCTCATCCGGACGAAGTCTCTCGGCATAGCACTTGATCGGCTGCTTGATCGGCTGCGTGATCACCATGCTGAGCTCCTTCTGCTCACCGAGGCTGTTCTCGATCACGCAGATGGTGGAGCGTACATTATACGTTCCCTTTTCCTTGATGGACTTGACGGTCCAGTCATCCCCCTTCAGGGTGAACGGAACCATGATATGGTGGGTGAAGATACCCTCCGGAACGGTTCCGATGGTATCACCGGCCACGACACTGTCACCGGCTTTTACGCTCGGTGTGAATTCCCAGTCCTTATCCGGAATCGCATCGAGGTATACACCTCTTTGCAGGAAGAAACCACACTGCTCTGCAAGCTCAGGCAGCGGGTTCTGAAGTCCATCATAGATCTGTGTCAGCAGTCCCGGACCCAGATCAACACTCATCAGCTCACCGGTAAACTCGACCGGATCACCGACCTTGATGCCATTTGACATCTCATAAATCTGCATACTGGCGATTCCGTTGTTGATACGAATGACCTCACCCTTCAGGCGCTTTCCGTCGACGAGGATGTAGCCTACCTCGTTCTTACGGACGGCACCGTCGAAGCTTACATTCGCCATGTTACTGTTAATGCCAGTTACATGTCCTGTTATTGTTTCCATAAATGTCTCCCGATATTTCTACTTGTTACAAACTGTAAACGCGCTGCTGCACGACACTGAGCAGGCGACAGAACTCTGCCTGTCCCTTCTCGTGTTCGAAGCTTCTCTGACGTTCGAGCAGCTTCAGCTTCAGCGCATAGCCGAACAGTACATAGTCATCAAACATATGAAGACCTACCAGCTGATCCAGCTGCTGGAATGAGAAATCCAGCATGATCTGCTCAGCCTCCAGCGGATTCTTCGCGCTGAGTGCGGAACCGACGACCTGTGCCGTCACGTAATCCTTCGCGGAAGGTGCAGGATAGCTCTTTCCGAGCTTCATGCTGCGCTGAAGATTCAGCTCCTTCGTCATCGCACCGTACACCTGGTTCCACTCCTTTACGAGCGGACCCTCCGCCGAGTTCAGCGTGAGCTCCGATAAGAGCTTATACGTGCCGCGGCTGACGGTGGATTCACATAAATCCAGAAATTCCTGATAGCTGAGTGGCATATCTCCGTCACTCCGGAGTTCCGGCAGGCTCGATATCAGATAGTAATAATGCGAAGCCATGGGCAGTACCTCCTATCAGATTTCAAGGTTTCTGAAGTACGGCATCATCATCTCTGCGATCGCATCATCGGTACAGTCGAAGTATCCTGAGCCATCCCTGGCAGCCAGACGGAAGCCGGCATTGACGCCTCTGGTTGGCTTGATCTCGAGGCCGTTTCGAACCTCGTTGGCGAGCTCTGCCTTCAGCTCATCGGATACAGCCGCAACCTCTGCGCTGTACTGTGCTACATCCTCACCGGCCAGTGCTGCACGAATCAGCTTGCCCAGTGCGGCACCGCTCAGCTCCTTCTTGATATCGTTCTTCAGAAGCTTCTCGTATTCCTTCTGAACCTCCGTCTTAAACGAGAGCATGGCGTCACGCTTTGCCTGCTCTGCACTGACAGCGGCACTTTCCTTCATGACTCCGATTTCCTTTTCTGCGCCTGCTTTCGCAGCGGCAGCCTCTGCCTTTGCATCGGAAATAATTGCGTCTGCTTTTTTACGGGCTTCCGCAATGATAGAGTCAGCTTCAGCGTTTGCTGCATCGACACCCTCTTTGCGAATCGATGTAACCAGATCCTGAATCTGTAATTCCATAGGCCTCCTCCTTGTATACATTGTGAATTTTTTGGTAAACCCAATTAAGTAATTATAATTGTTTAAAATTTATTCGTAAAGATTCTTTATGTGATTTTATTATTTCGGAGATTTCTTTTATTCTGTCATTATCCGATCATCTCAAAACCTGACGAATCCGAACTTTTTGGTTCGACATTCTGTATCATATCATACATAGTGTTCATTTAATACATACAAAAAAGAGCCTGTGTCATAAAAGACACAGACTCTCTACTATCATATAGTTAAGCTTCCGGCTTCTTGACGACCGGACGCTTACCGGTGATGGCACCGGTCGGACAC
>ERZ1034980.173-NODE-173-length-55743-cov-35.514312_pt1 | contig 55743 bp, 99 predicted proteins | sample MGYA00520622_ERZ1034980 | MGnify/ENA primary metagenome ERZ1034980 (study PRJEB33766, sample SAMN09781791) | gut metagenome | biome: gut microbiome | host: Homo sapiens | place: Madagascar | study: EMG produced TPA metagenomics assembly of the PRJNA485056 data... | reverse complement strand
TAATAATAATAGAAATAATAAGGAAGGGAAATTACTATGAACTTTTATGATATTCCAGAAGATGCCTTCCCGCAAGGAGCATAGTTCTTTCATCATGTAACTGTTGTATCAATAGCTATTGCTGATGATGTATGGAACATGGATTACGATACTATATGGTATCTTGAAAGACTAATGGATCCTAAGCCATTCGCATTATTTTGTTATCAAGAGGAAAGAGAATGTCTAAACGCAGATAACTTAGATATTCTACTAATGACTGGGGAAGCCTCAGATCTATGCGATTGGGCACTTGAATACTATGAAGATTGTGTGATTGAACTAGACCCAGATGGTACAATTACTTGTTATGGAGAGACTGACGATTATGAAGATTAATAAGATTGGAGCTGCGATTTTCCGCTACGAACGAGAGTTTAACAAGGTTGCGGCGAGTCAAGGATTAGTAAATCCATTCGAAGAGGAAGATGCTTTCTATCGCGAACATATAAAGGGCGATAATAAGTGTTGGGGAATTGATTTGCAAGATCTGGAAAAGTTAGATCGTGCCGGTTTGCGTAAGCGAAAGACTGAATGGATTGCCAAGCGCAAGGAATATGTAACTCAAAAGCTATTTGAGCAGTTCGGATATGATGTCGCAGCTAAGTATGCCGAGAAGGATTTAGATAGACTGCCTTGCTCTGGCGCAGACGGTCAGTGCAACTTTAATTGCCGTATATATTCTCAATGCCAGCAGGCTTAAAAAGTCTACACACTATATTTAAGAATTAAGATAGATACTTTATCTATCTTTGACCACCTCAAGTAAAAAGAAAGGAACCGCAAGTTTTATGGAACAGCTCATTATCTTACATTCCGACATGGGTATAGAAGAAGCCTCCGCAGTAATCCCATTTATTTCAGAAAGTTTCCTTATCAGCATGATTACAGACGCATGGCCAGAGAAGACTGGAGATTTCTATACTGTTAATTTTCGCGTCCCCGCAGATCTTTATGAAGAGTGGATTGAACATAATGGTGCGATCAAAGTATATAGTGCAGATAACTTTGAAGGTATAATGCGTAATATTGAGCGGCTTGGTTTAACTTCTCGTGTAGATTATTTTCCTATAAGAGCAAATAAGGAATTGCGTGGTATAGGATTTAAACCTATGACAAAGGAGATAGCTAGCGAAATTTTGAAAGATGCGCCAGTTCAGTTTCTGTCTTCTTTTGCTAGACAATGAGAAAGCCACCACAAATGCCACGATGGTATTGGCTAGATACAGATGGTTGTTGGTTCTGCAAGAATAAAAAAAATTGCAATAACTGTTCTATTGTTAAGCGTTATAGGAAAAAGTATTTTACTAAGAAAGAGAAGGGAAAGCATTGAATAGTGAAGTATTAGAGAGAATAAATGATGGCAGTGCCACTATTGATGATTACGCAGAATTTTTCGCTGCGTTTGGAGTAGCATTATACAAGACAGATGGTACTTATAAGACAGTTGGAGAGATCTTTAAAGAAGCCAAGGAGAAACTAAGAGGTTCGTGAAGAACCTCTTTTTTCGTAATCTGAAATTGAAAATGGTTTTCGAGATTTTTGTTGCGTGGGAGAACGAATAGACAAAAATTTTCCAGCTTTTTCCCGAAATACACGCCCCGGGTAGTAGGCGCTTCACTCTGCTAAAGCGTGACAGTCACAGACCCACCCCTACTTTAGTACGCTAAAGTCTTGCTATGTATTAGTATGTATACGCGCGCGAAAAGAGAATTAGTCAAGTTGCACAATGGGATCGCCTTGTGTTTGTGCAAAACGCTGAACCGCAGAAAAATACAAAAAAGACGTTGACAAACCACTTGCAAGGTAGTATCATGTAATCACAGGCAAGGGACAACACCTTGCAAGACACGCTGAAAAAAATCAAAAAAAAAGTCTTGACAAACAAGACAAGGCGTGATACAATAAAGACAACAAAAGAGAAAACACAAAATCAGAGAAGTCAAAGAAAGTGAGTGTTTCGTATGATGACAAAGGTAGAAATGGCACGCAAGCTGGCTCGTATCCGCAAGTTGCAGAACGACATGGACAACATCAAGAGAGAGCTTGATAGCCTCAAAAACGAGGTCAAGGAAGATATGGCAATGAACGGAGAACACAAGATTGAAGCAGGCGGTTGCATTGCAACCTATCAGGAAGTTACCTCCAACCGCTTCAATAGCTCGCTGCTCAAAGCAGAGGACAAGGCAACCTATGACAAGTATGTTGTCGCAAGCACGACGGCGCGACTGACCGTCAAGTAACAACAATCGTTCATAAGACTAAACCTTAGTAACAAAGAAAGAGGTATATAATATGTATATCAAGTATTTCACGAACGATATGTTTAATAAGACTGACTTTTGTGCGCTCTGTCAGGAGTATGGTATCTTTGCTATTCCTTGCGAGGGCGGTATCTTCCTTGACCGCACGCAGTTCAATAGCTTGCCGGGCGGCAAGATGCCGCACTGGTTGTGGATGAATAAGGAATACATCAATAGCGAGTACCATACTCGCAAGGCAACCGCAGAGGAGATTGACGCTCTGTAAAGAGCGTCAATTATAGCAAGAGATAGGAGGACTATACCATGTATGAAGTAAAGGTACTGGGCGCGAAGCGCGCTCTGAAAGCCACTGATGACCTGCATAACGCTCTTGCACTCTTAAAGCGCTATGCTATGCAGTTCAATAACCATGCTGTGTTAGGTATTGTAGATACCACGACTGGCGAGCTGCTGACCTATACGGAATAATAAGAAAGGAGATGCAACCATGATAAAAGCAATTAGAAGCATAACGCGCGTTGCAATGCTGCTCTGCGTACTCTGGCTGTTCGCAAGCTGGGCAGAGGTTGTATGCAAGAACACGCAGGTCGAACCGCAATATAATGAGTATAACGCTTTTGTTTTGCTGACTCAGCAAGAGGAAATGAAAAGCAGTGCGGAGATGGCAGGTAGTCCGCTTCGACTGGCTGAGGGCGTGGTAACTCATATCGACGGTAACACGCTGACCATAGTCACCATAGAGGACGGCGAGGAATGGCAGACTGAGGCTATTGATGGCACAGAGTTCGCAGTGAATGATAAGCTGACTGTGGAGTTTAACACGCTGGGCGATAGCAACCTGTATAACGACGAGATTGTAAACTTCTGGTAAGAGCATAGGGGCGGAGAAATCCGCCCTTTATTTTTGTGCAATATGCCATACTCATATGTGGTCGGCCCGCGCCCGGCGCGTAGTGCTTGGCGCGGGCCGAGTTTTGGGCGTATACAGGTTGCACAAATTTCAAAGCCAAAATTCTACATGGGCAATCTGCATAAAAACTCCTATAATATTTTGTGCAATTTGACTATTGAAATCCGCTATGTCCTGTGCTATAATATAATTGTTCCAAGGGAACGGACACCAACCACTGGAAAGGGAGTATTCACATGAGTAAGTTCGACGACTACTACAACAAGTTTATGGGCATGCATAAGGCGCGTATCATCGTTGAAGGTCAGTTCCAGAACATCTGGGCAGATACCGAGGGCACGACCAAGGAGCTTATGAAATGGAATAAGGTTCTGTTGGCTCGGACGCTTGCGGATCGCATGGCACGGAGGGAGCTTCGGGGCTACTAAGCCCCAGCTCCATGGAGGATTATAAAATGACTTTAAGAGAAATTAAAGCAATAAAGGGCGACCATATTTGGTATGACAATAAGATTTATGTGGTCAGTGATAATACATGGGGCATCTACCGCAGAGATAAGAAAGGTAGACTGAGATTAGGCTACGATGTAGTTAAGGAAGAAAAGATATTGGATTTAGAGGTGGTTAATCTCGGAGCTAAAGATAACAAACTGATAATTTTCATCAACGACTAACAACAAGAAAGGAAGAATATAAGATGACTTTAGCAATGATTAAAGAAGTACTCGGTGAAGTAGATGCCATGACGATGTTTGACCACGACAGTAACATAGAGGTTGTCAACTACGAAACTGGGGCGCATTACCGCAAAGAAGATAATGGCGTGATGACCTTAGGCGGTGACCCGATCAAGGCAGATGAGAATTTCGTACTGAGTTTGCAGGTGGTTTGCATTGAGCCTGCTGCGGATAGTGTCTTGATTATCTATGTACGAGATTAAGACCAATAGAGAGAAGTTACTTGCTGGGTAGCTTCTCTCTTGTTTTTTATGAAAAATTTTGATATAATTATTATAGAAAAAAGGAGAAAGGAGAATTTTCTAATGACATTAGAAGTGCTGAAAGCGCTGGCTGTCATTCTGGAGTTTTGCATGAACCAAGATTCTTGCAAGAATTGCCCGATGTCCCAGTTCTGTGGAAAAATGCCATCTGAATGGTAATTTGATTCCTTTCGACAAAGTCGACGGCTCCCGTCTGGAGTCGATTTTTCGCACAGCTAGGTCTATAGAAATAAAAAACCAAAATGGCTGAATCTACTTACTCTCGCAAATTGGATGCAATGGGTCGAATTATGATTCCGGTTCGACTTCGTGATCAGCTCGGTCTAGTTACTGGCAGAGAATATTCATTCGAAGTTAGACAGATCAATGGTCGCAATTACATCTGTATTGATTGTGGTGCAAACACCGAGCTTGAAGAAGCTATGAAACTGGTGCAAAAAGCAGGACTTAAAATTGTACAAAATGACGATTGACAAGCAAGCCTTTTCATGGTATACTTAATACAACAAAAGGAGAAAGGAAGTCGTTATTTATGTATGAATTTGAAGTTTTGTTAAAAAATGGTGAAACCACTTTTATGTATGGTTATTCCGAAGCGGACGCTCGTAAACGCGCAATCCGCAAAGGTCACGCAGATTTCCTTGACCAGATCGAAAAAGTTCTTGGCTGGGAATATGTGGATTAACCAAATAACCTCCCGAAATGGGAGGTTTTTCTTTGTCAAATTATACAATACCTCGGCCGGCCGCTCACAAACGTCGCGGCCGGAGTTTCTGTCAATAGACAGTTTGCACAATTTTCATCTCGCATTTTTGTTACATTTGACGAAAAAAATTATCCCAAAACCCCTTGACTTCCTTTGTAGACTATGGTATACTTGTATCATCAAAAGGAAGTAAGGAGATTTGAAAGATGATTAACATTCGCACGATCCGCAAGTTGGCTGAAAATGATGGTTTAACCTTAAAAAATGGAAAGATTATCCGTTATAAGACGGGTTGGCAAGTTGCTACTGAGGGCGTTATATGCCATACTCCGCAAGATGCAATCAAAGCAGTTAAGGCATACGGCGGAAACTGCGGCGTTTGGCTTGAAAATGGTATCTACTACGTTGATAAGAGCCATAGAGTAAACACCAAAAAAGTCGCATTGGAAATTGGTAAAGAATGCGCGCAGATCAGTGTATATGGTTGGGCACGCGGAAACCTCGCCTATTGCTAAAGAAAGGGGAATAAAAAATGAAACACTTCCATTGTCCAGTAAATGGTTGGGATTGTCCTTACTACAAAGACAGCGCAAATCTTGCGGGAAAGGAAGAGCATTGTCTTTGTACCTTAAATAATCCTTACGAGGAATGTGATGATTTCTATGCTATGTTTGGCGATGATTGCTCGCCGGAAGATTACACTGATGATTAAATGGAGAGAATAATCTCTCCATTTTTTTAGTTGTTGACAAACGAACATGGTTCGCCTGGCCGTGCGCGTGCGCCTCGGCCAGTTTTTCGCGTCAATATGCAATCTGCACAATTTTTGGATCAGCGATTTGTGCAAAACGACGAAAACTTTTTTCCCGAAACCGCTTGACAGATCGGTGCTATGGTGGTATACTATATACAGAAACAAAGGAAAGAGGTAATCAACATGAAATACAATCTCTGGAAGTCCACCTACACGAATGACGTCTACGAGATGCCTGCTGACTGGTTTCCTAATTTTGGAGGTTGGGAGCTTGTTGGAACTATCGAAAAATAAGTCTTGACAAGCTCCATAAAGTGTGATATAATCAATATAGAAAGCAAGAGAAGAGGTCGTAGAAAATGGACGAATTTGTAAATAAGCTGAACGAATGGATTGACCACTATGGTCAGAGCAAGGAAAGTCTGAACGACTTCGTAAACGTTAACGCGACTTCCTACGAGGAGTATAACGCGATGTGGGCAATCATTGACGAGATATTCAAGGAGGACTAACAACATGATGATTATGATTATCATTCTGGCGGCTATAATGGCAGCACAGTTCGGTTGGGCAGTTGATAAGGAACTGCCCGGCATAACGATCCTGTTTGGTGTAGAGCTGATTTTGTTCGCTCTCATCATGCGCGGTGTTCAGTTTTAAGGAGGTGTAAAATGAGAATAACACAGAGATACCACGTTGAGTATAGTGGAAAAGACCCATGGGGCGAGCGTTATAACAACTGTATTAGTTTCGATAGTGAAGCAAAGGCAGATGCTTATATCGAAAAGCTAAAAGCAGATGAATGTATTTCCTACATTTCTAAAACTGTTACTACAAGTTATGCCGTTCGTTCGTTATGAAATAAGGGGTTGACAAACAGCCCCTTACACGATATAATAAGTATGTAATCAAGAGAAAGGAAGTTAGAGATTATGAAAGCAACTGGTATTATTCGTCGCATTGATGACCTCGGCAGAATAGTTATCCCTAAGGAAATCCGCCGCTCTATGCGTATCCGTGAGGGCGACCCGTTCGAAATCTTTCTCGATGGTCAGGGCGGGGTGGTGTTCCGCAAGTATTCTCAGCTCGGTATAAATGATGATGTGTTGCGCACCGCAAACTTGATGGCAAAGTTTTCCGGTATGGAAATCGCAATCTATGACAGAGATTGCAATCTGACTGGCGGCAAGTCCTATCCGAAATTTGTTCCGGAAGCATGGGAAGATTTTCGCACGCCGACACAATTTGAAAACTATACTGTTTATCCCATTCTGCGTGATTGTGAACGCTATGGTTATATTTGCTCTCACAGCCATCGGATTGCAGAAGTTACAATGATCGTTCGGTATCTTGCCGCCTGCTCTGATTAAAAAAAGTTATCACAAAGGGCTTGACAAACCAAGTCCTTTGTGATATAATAAAACCATCAAGAGAGGTTGATGATATGCAGGTAAATGAAAAAGCAGTTAAAGGAATGGCTGAAAGGGGAGTAAAAATGGACATTCAAGCAGCTAAAGAATTTCTTGAGCACCGAAGTGTTGATGACTTGCAAAGCATCATCACTCTTGCTCAACAGCAAATCCTACAGATAAGAGAAAAGCAAAAGGCTAAATACATGGAAGCAATTCGCAAAGCATTTGAAGATTACTTCGAGAATGTCGGCCCAATTGAAGTAATTTTCAATTATGAGGATGTAGATGAGATAGAAGTTCAGACCAGCGTAGAAATTGACTCCAGCAATCCGCCCTGTTTCTGCCAGCAGTCAATTGAATTTCCGTAAGAAAAGCGGCTCAAATCGAGCCGCTTTTTTGTGCAATTTGACGAAGTTTCCTTTAACTTCGGCGGCGCGTTGTGGGTCACCACGCGCCGAATTTTTAGCAAGAGTAAAGTTCACTAATTTTTGATCCGAATATTTGTGCAAGTTGACGAAGATTATTTTCCTAAAAGGCTTGACCGCGAGCGCGTGAGGTGGTATAATTAGTACATCAAAAGGAGGTAAGACCTATGATTTATCCGAAAACTAATTCGCAGTATGTAGATGAATTTAATCTGTCCAATAAGCGCAACGTCCGCAACACTCCGCGCCGTACTTATAATTGCGGTGGTTTTGCTCTTGGTTGCTTTTCGTGGTATTGCCCACGAGGGGATTTCTTTCAGTATGCTTTTAGTGATTATGCGGAAGCCCTCTCTAAGACGATGTATTCCGTGCAGTGTATGCTTGCGGATTTTGCAGACCTGCGCGTTATTTCTTCTCTTGATGAAGTAGAAGAAAATGAATATCCGATTTTGTTCCGTCATTCCTCTGATGGTGATTTTCACTATGTAAAGCGCGGAAAGAATGGCGTATGGTATCACAAGCGCGGAGCGAGCATCGAAATCGAGGTTATGCGGAAAGAGGAAATTTTTGACAAGTGGTGCAACCGCTACGATGGCCCGATTATCATGTTCGCTAAAAAAGTTTTCCGCTAAGTAAAATTGCCTATTGACAATTTATCATTTTTTTGATATAATTATTATAGAAAATAAGAAAAGAGGGTAACTTTTATGAATTTGATTATTCTGTTTTTTGTTTTGACGATTATCAACGTCATTTTCTCTACCATCAAAAGCATTGTAACCATCAACGGCAGTCCTTTTGTGGCGAGCTTTATATCCGCCCTTTATTATGGTTACTATAACATTGTTCTTATCTATACTGTCGCGGATTTTCCACTTTGGCAGAAAGTTGCAGTAACCTTTATCTGTAATTTAATTGGCGTGTATATTGTTAAGTGGGCGGAAGTAAGGGCAAGGAAAGACAAACTCTGGAAAGTAGAACTTACAGTTCCTACCAAGTACAAGGACGCTATTGATTTTGACTTGCACGACGTTCCGCATTCTTATATTGAGTTAAGCGACAAACACACGCTGTTCAATTTCTATTGTGCTACACAGGCAGACAGCGCAAAAGTTAAGGCTATTGCTGATGACTATGAAGCAAAATATTTTGTCGCGGAAAGCAAAAATCTTTAAGAAAGGGGTTGACAAGCAACAAGGTTTGTGGTATACTTTAAGTACAGTAAAGGAGTTGATACTATGAATATTAAACGCGATAACCTCGAAGAAACGCGATTTTCTAAAATCCGTCCCGGCATGGTTTTCACCTATTGTAATACCGTCTATATGAAAACGTCTGAAGCAAAGAGTTATAGGGGCGATGCAATCAATGCAATTAAATTAGAAGATGGCGTATTTACTTGGTTCGACGAAAATGCGATAATTTATCCCAAGCGTACTGCTGAACTGCTCATTCCGTAAAAGAAAGGAAGTAACAAGATGAAAAACAAGCTGTTAGATATTGCTGAATGGTACGACTGCTTCAATGAACACCCCGAGGTGACTTTTTTCAGTCCCTCGGCAGTACGTCGCAACTGGCAGAATGGTAATGTAAAGCAGAAAGCATGGATTGCTCTCGCGGTATTCATCTGTTGCTCTGTAAGACTTTTTCAGTGGGTTGTCTATCTCGTCACCCTACCGATGGCATTTATCAACGAGTGGGCGCGTAATCTCATGGGTTAACAAACCACAAGGTTTATGATACAATAAAAATGTTCCAAGAGAATAAGAAAAATAGGAAAGAGGTACTGAAATTATGATGAACGAAAAGAACAAGATGGAGTGCAACGACCTGCTGAAATTCCATGAGTTGACACGAACTCTTGATGCCAATGCCGCAGACGCCGCTATGCTGGCAACCCTTGTCCAGATGGCTCATGAAGGGAAAGATGAGATGGCGATGTATATGCTTCACAAGCTCAAGCCGGAAAGTGACATTGACGAACTGCTTAACGCCTTGTTCGACTAAGGAATAAAACCTCGGTGGAGAAATCCACCGAGGTTCTTTTGTGCAATTTTCACAAACTCTTCTTGGCGGTTCGCGCACGCTCGGCGCGAACCGAATTTTTATCAATACACAAGCTGCACAATTTTTTCCCTGCGATTTTGTACAGTTTGACGAAGAAACTTTTTCCCGAAATTATTGACAACAATCACACTATCTGCTATAATAATACTTGTCAAGAGGGAGAACGGTTTGAGAAGTTAAAGGCTTTGATTAAGTTCAAGCGATGAACCGAAATCCGAAAAAAAGAAAAAATCTTTTTTCCCTCTTGACAAACCCTATAAACCATGATATAATAATTACAGAAAGCAACAGAGAGGACTTGATAAAATGGAAAAAATTGACAAGCGCAGACACTATGTTCTGGTACTCGATACCGAAACCGCAAATACTATTCAGGACGGCGATAAGCTCGATATGTCAAACGTTCTGGTATATGACTGCGGTTGGGCAGTAGTTGATACCAAGGGTAATATCTACGAAACCGCAAGTTTTGTAAACCGTGATATTTTCTGTGACGAGCGCGACCTCATGCGTTCCGCTTATTACAACTGGAAAATTCCGCGCTATATCGAGGAAATCGCAAGTGGTCAGCGCAAGATGGCAAGTACCTACGAAATCCGCAAGGCTATGCTCGACACGATCGAGAAGTACGGCATTAAGGAAGTGGCTGCTCATAACGCGCGCTTTGATTATAACGCTCTGAATGTCACTCAGCGTTATACAACTTCCAGTCGTTTCCGCTACTGGTTTCCGTTCGACAGCGTGGAAATCTGGGACACTATGAAGATGGCACAAGATGTTATCTGCAAAATGCCCACCTATAAGAAGTTCTGTCAAGAGAACGGCTATGTGCTGAAAAATGGCGCGGTACGCAAGACCGCTGAAATCCTGTGGCGGTTCATTTCTGGTGACAACAAGTTTGAGGAAAGTCACACCGGACTTGAAGATGTACTCATTGAAACTCAAATCATGTGGTACTGTTTCCGACAGCACAAGCCTATGCGAAAGGCTCTTTTTGAGAACAAGAGAAAATATCCGCCCATGACGGATTTTCAGCGAGAGCTTTTCGCGAGCCTGCGGGAAACACCAGTCTTAACTATGGGGCAATAAGCTCCATAGTTAAGGGAAAGGAAAGATAATGATACTATCTAAAGAAATCCAACGTATCAAGTCAAAAGTGGCTGACATTTCTTTACAAATGTTATACGGCAAAACAGCCGAAGAAATTGTAAAAGAGGTGTTGACAAACGAGAAGAAACCTGTTACACTTGATATATCAAAAGAAGAAAGGACTTGAAAAGAATGAAAATGATTTGCTTTGATATGGACGGAACGATTGCTGACCTGTATGCTGTTCCTCACTGGCTCGACAAACTGCGGGCGGAAGATGCTTCACCCTATGAAGAAGCTGCTCCCATGTGGGACATGGCAAAGCTGCGCGAGGTGCTTTTGAAGTTGAGCGCAAATGGCTATGAAATCCGCGTGATTAGCTGGCTCAGCAAGAACAGCACCGAGGAATACAAGACGGCGGTGCGCAAGGCGAAAAAGTCGTGGTTGGAAAAGTATAACTTCCCTGCTGAGAAGTGCCACTTTGTAGCCTACGGCACTACTAAAGCCGATTGTATCCGTCGAATTGTAGACGCTCCTGCAATCCTCATTGATGACAACAAAAAGGTGCGTGATGGTTGGCACATGGGCGAAACGATTAACCCGATGGAAGTTGACCTGCTGGAAGTTCTTTCCTCTCTTGTTTGAGAGGAAAGAACACACTGAAAGGAGAATAAAATGGTAACTAAAAGACTTGATCTGTCGTTTTTGACTGAAGAGGGACAGCGCGACTGTATGAAGATTGTAGAGCGCATGGGATGGTGTTATGACTACATCGGCGAAGATACCTATCTGGTAAATGTTCCCATTGAGGACGAGAGCCTGTTCTATTTTCTGGATAATTGCTTTTGATTGAGAGGTGGATTTTCCACCTCTTTTCTTATTCAAATGCGGAATGCCCTCTTGACCTTGGCGGCCCGCTGACAACCGCAGCGGGCCGAATTTTCATTATACACCCCGGCACAAAAAAAATCAATGCACTTTTTGCACAAAAAACGATCCGCTTTTTCTCCCGATTTTGTGGGATCTGACGAACGAAAGTTCTTGACTTTCGGGGTCACAGGCGTTATAATTAGTATAGAAAGTGAGAGAGGGGAACGCCGAAAGGCTTCCGAAAAAAGTTCAAAAAACCTCTTGACAAACCGCTTTCAATCTGCTATAATGGTTATAGAAGATAAGAGAAATGAACGGCAGACAGCGACAGCAAGTTCTCAAAAATCTTCAAAAAACCTCTTGACAAGCTCCCTCAAAAGTGCTATAATAGAAGTACAAAGAGGGAACAACACCTCGGTATCAAACTTCAGTGAGTTTGAAAAGAAGTTCAAAAAACTTCTTGACAAACCGCCGAAAGTATGATATAATAAATACATCAAAAGGGACAAGGACAGTCCGAAAAACCAGAAAGGAAGTTATTTATGAACAAGACTCGTATCACCAAGGCTATGCGCTTCGAGGACATTAAGGCTCTGCTGAACGGCGAAACCGTTACCTATGGCACGACCGTAGAGCAGGCAGTCGAGTTTATCGACAAGGAGATGGGTCTGCTTGCCCGTAAGAACAGCGGTGACAAGAAGCCCACCAAGACCCAGCAGGAGAATGAGAAGTATAAGGTTCTCATCTGCGATTTTCTGGCTAACAAGCCGGAAGAGAAGAAGGGTTACACCTGCACTGAGGTCATCAAGCTCGTTCCTGAGCTGAATGAGTTCAGCACCCAGAAGATTGCGCCCCTCATGCGCCAGCTGGAAAATGCCGGTAAGGTAGCACGCGAGGAAGTTAAGGGCAAGACCCTGTTCCACCTCGCCTAAGTCCCTCATAGGGTGGGGCGTAAAAACCCCACCCACCTATTAAGAAAGGAAGTGTTATTATAGCACAGCGTATCACTGACGCGGAACGTCTTGAGCGTATCAAGGCGGTGTTCCCCGATGAAGCGGAAGCGCAAGATATTCTTGCATATGACAAAGCGGTTGAAGCAGGCGAAAAGACGGAATACGACTTGCCGCCCGATAAGCTGAAAGCTGCTCAGAAGTTCGCCCATGCAGGCACGCGCAAAGCGCCGACTGTATACAAGTTCAACAAGCGTGAGCGCAAGCCGAATGCAACTAAGGGCGGATTGATTGCAGAGCTTGCGGACTTCATGGAAAAGGGTAGCAACTTTAGCGTTTCTAATCTTGCTATCACGAACAAGGAACGACAGATTTCGTTCATGGTAGGTGATGAAACTTTCGAGTTAACGCTTGTGCAGAAGCGCAAGCCTAAGAAGTAAATAGGGATAGGGTGGGAACTCTATCCCACCCCTTCCAGAAAGAGGGGAAAGACAACGGCAAAGCAGGCAAAAGAATTTTTATATGTTGGTCACTATATCGACAAGGACGGCAATTATATCCTAAAGGTTGGAACAACCAACGACCTTGACCGCAGAAGAAAAGAACACACGCGCAACTATAAAAAAAGTCCTAACTTTACAATGCCGAGTGACGGCGCGTTTGAATACGACTTTTCATTAAAGCTCTCAAAGTACAATACTTTAAGGTACGAGGATAGAACCCGCGAAAAGTGGCAAAAAGAAGAAGTAGGCGAGTTCGTAAGAAATGACCGCTTTTTCTGTAAAAAGAAACCAAAAAAGGTTGCAATTACCATACGCAAGACCTATGAAATCTGGCTCGAATGAGCCAGATTTTTTTGTGCATACCATCTATAAAATTGATCGAGATTTTGTGTATTTTGCCTATTGACAAAACGCCTGCGGGTGTGGTATAATAGCGGGCCGGTCGCGGGCGACCCGGCCCGAGTTTCACCGATCGGAACCATATGCAAAATTTTTGTTCAATCCAGCAGCTTTCCATATGGCCGCCAATTTTCCCGAAAGTGGCTCTCTAGTCCAATTTTATTTCCAACCCACCAAAGACTCGCTTTATTAGTTTCATTTTACCTGTAGCCCACTTCACTGGCTTGTTGCTAGCAAATTTCTAGTTGATCATAGCGCTTCTCCAGAATACCCGATCGGGTCTAGTTTTCCTCAACAAAACAAGAGGAAGGTTGAATAGAGAAATCTAAATAATAACCGCGGAGGCCCAGTTAACCCGATCGGTCCCGCATTCTTCCTTTCTTTTCCTCCCTTCTTTATCTACTTTCTAATCTATTATTTCATCTTGCTAATTCTTTTCTTTTGATTTTATAATAAAAATATGTTATTATATTAAAAAAAGATATAAAAATACCTCGGTTCTAGCTATAAAATAACTAAAAACGAGATAAAATACTCTTTTCTCTTGCTATATTGCACGATAATCTAATGTTTTTCATTTAAAAATTAAGAAAATCTATCTTAAATCCATCAAGTAATCATATTTCCTCTTTCAAATTCTCTGTAGTCAACTACATAAATGCTATTACATAGCAAAAATCTATATCGGAGAGAAAATTTTCAATCCCCATTTCCGATCGGGTTGGCATATATTAAAAAATATTATATAATATATATAGAAATTAAGAAAGGAATGGTTTTACAAGTAGTAAAACCAAGGTGATTAAATATGGATATTAATGAAATGATTCGTGCTCAGATGAAGTCTGGTATGTCTACTAAGGAGATTGCAAATGCCTTTACTGATGCCCTCAACAAGGCTCAGGAGGAAGTAAATAAGAAGAATAAGGAAGTCGAGGAGCGCGCTAGCGTCCTGGATCATTTCCGGTATATTTTTAATGGCGCTGTTTCTCGTAACCAGTTTGATGTCAACTCCGCGGCTACTCTTTTCGCAATGACTCTCGCTAATAAGCATCCGGAGTGGACTTGTGAGGACATTATGAACTGCCATGATATTGCTATTCATACCGCACAGATTGCAGAGCAGACTGTTCATAAGACCCCGGATGAGCTGGCTGACCTTGTAGTTAACAAGAGCATTGAGTTTCTGGATAAGCTGCTTTCCGAGGATATTGACGAGAAGGACTCTGATCCGGACGAGGCGAAGCTCGCTGAGTTCCTGAAGATGTTCCACTAATAAACAAGAGGAAAGATAAGAGAGGACTAAGTCCTCTCTTTTTTTATATCTGCGGGAAGCCAGTTACGAAGATCGGTAACGAGGCATTAAGGAAGGTGTAACTAGATCCGATCGGCACGCCACTCTCACATTTCTTACTATTTCATCACATCTTATACTATTTCTCTTATATCTATCTATTATTAATTTTTCCAAACTTAAGCGACCAAATTGGTTCTGGCTCTTCTACAATAATTCCACTCGATAATAGTCTATTAATCTTCTCATCGTTTATCTCGATTTTTGAATCGAAATTTCTAAAACCTTCCTCCGCAAGTTCCAAATCAAAATCTGAAACTAGTAATACTGGTTTTCCTTCCCCTATTACCACGTATACTTCCCTCGTCTACGCATCCATATAAACTTCTCCAACGTGAAGATCATTTATATTAGTTATATTATCACGAATTCTAAACATTAATCTTCTCCTTTCACACTTTAGTAAAATCGCGGCAGAGCTTTTTGCAAATTTGCGTTAGCAAATTTGCAAAAATAAGAAGCCAATTTATGCAAATTTACTTGTAAATTTGCAAAATTGTAAGATATAAGATAGATTTGTACAAATAACGTAATTTTACTATCATTTTTACATTATTTGTACTATCATTGTAAAAATAATTTATGCAAATTTACATAAAACTATCATTTTTCCTATTCTTCCAGCCTGCATTCTTATCAATAGTAGACTTAGAACACCCTAACTCTGTCGCAATTTCCTCCGCAGTCTTGCCCTGTCTTGCTAATTCATAAATTTGTTTATCATCATATTTCTTCTTGCGGCCTGCTGTTTTACTCATTTCAAGTTTCTTTTCATACTCGACGACACTGCTATTAATACGACCTTTTACCATGTTTACTAAAGAGCATACTACCGGATCATCATTATATAAGGTATCTCTTTTAGTGCCAAAACGAACAATATCAGCAATTACTTTATCTTGTATTTCAGTTGGAAGAGTATCAATATTATCTAGCCATTCACCACGCATAATAAAAGTATCAACCATTATTGCTCCCCCTCTCCAATTCTCTTTGAATTGAATCAAAGGCAGCTAAAAATTCCGGAGTTGCGTCATAAACCCAACAATTATAATTCGGATGTTGTGGGTTTTTCATTTCTGTAATATAATGGAATCCGGTTTGTTCCAATATAATATGTATTCTTAAGGAATAAACAATCTTAAAATTTGTATTTGGCATTTTATTAACTCCTTATTTTTCAGTATCCATAATATTCCATTCTGGCTGTAGTAAATGGATTAATTCTAATTCATAATTAAATCTATTCTGATCATAAGGTACTTCTTTTAATATAACGAAGTCTTTCTCCTCGAGAAAAGGTCTCTTGCGAATATGTTGTTTAATTCTCTCATAAAAGTTTTTAGAAGAACCTACATATTTTATTTTTCCTTCTGACATAATACCATACACAACTGTTCCTGCGGGAGTAAATTCACTTGATTCCTCGATTATATAGGTTTTACGAGTATTTTGATAAAGTATCGTTTGCTTGAATTTTTTTTCATCAAAAACTCCGCGCTCTAATGCCTGACGAAGTTCAATAATACTAATATTTAGAGGATTAGTAACCGTTATTTTCTTACCTTCCTCTAATACTATTCCATCGCTAACCAACTTCTTATAATGAGTACTAATGGTTTGTCTAGTCATATCTAATTTCTTACTCAACTCTACAAAAGATGGTTTAACAACACCATTATAATTAGCTAGTAAATATAAATATAGCTTATTCTTTAACAAGGAATAATCCATTTAATTCATCTCCTTCATCTATATTTCACTTTTATTATAACACAATTAACATTTTTTGTCCAATATGTTAAAAATTTTTAACAAGACCAACTATCTTAAAATTCCTGCGGGATGGCAATTTTATTTCCAGTTTTTCTGCCATCCCGCATGGCTTTTCGTAATAAAGACGAAACTCCTCTTCCTTTACCGTATCTTCCGTGTTACTTGCCAATCTTACCGGCTTATTAGAAAATAATAAAATTATATGTTATTATATTTATATAAGAAAGGGAGGGAAAAGAAAATGGTAAAAACGCTCAACGTTCGAGGTCTTAACGATTATTCGTCTGAGATTTGTAATTTCTTACAGGATATTGGAAGCTCTTTCCTCGATATTATCAACACTTATCAAGAGTCAAAATGCCAGCTGACAGAAGCAGAAAAGGTAAAGAATACAATCGAAGTTCTCGGTGAATGCTTCGCCGCAGGTACGGCTCCCGCAGACTCCTTTCATTGCTTTAGCTGCGGTTCCTTCAAGGAAGCATACCACGCTTCTGACGACATCGTAATGAAGTTCTGCTCTTGTGAGAATGACACCGAAGCAGAAGCCGCACTGCTTAATGACGCGGCAGAAGCAGGCTTTGAAGATCTCTTTGTTCCCACCTACTTCCACAAACTGCCGATTCCTCTGGCAATTCACGAGTTAGATGATACCAACTCTGAACGCTATTACTACGACTCGTATAAGCAGACTTGGGTTCATAATCCCGAATGTGGTGACTTCGAGCTGACTTATATGGAGATTCAGCCTCTTGTTACCCCTGCCAGCACCATTTCCTGTGAGATCCTTCCGTGGCGTTATAAAGAGGAAACTGTTCTCGGCATTCCAACTGAAACTGTGCGGGATGTAGGTATCTACAATCTCAACTGGTTGGAAGCATTTGTCAATGTTTACGGCGCAGAGAGGTTTATGAAATTCGCAGATTTCTGCGGCGAACATCTTATCCGAGATCTCCATGATGGAAATATTGGGTTCATGCGGAAGGGTGAGGTTGAAATCCCTATTATTCTTGACTGGTTGAGCGATTAAACAAGAGGTGATGATAATAAAATGACTTTCGAAAAAACATATACACAAGAAGAGTTCCGCGACATTCTGACTAGTTTTCAGAACAGCATTAAGCAGAACAAATATAATGAGCGTATTCCGTATGATATCTGGCGCGCCTTTAATAAAGCTGATAAAGTACAAGTTTGGTTGAACGGTTGTCTTACACTCAAAGTAGCAGCTCTTAATCCAGATGGACGCTGGTTTGAATTTCAGGAATACGAAATTAGCTACAGCAATCGTGGCTTTGGTAGTTTTTTCTTTGAAAACTATATTGAAAACGCTAATAATGACGAGAAGAAGGAGAATAATACTATGAAAATGCCGAACATGAACTTTGATTTTGGTCCTTTCACTGGCAAGGAAGTAGCCGTAAGTCCGTATGGTATTGCTGTCCGCAACAAGGATGGTGAATATCTGGCATACAATGCCGCGTCTGGTTCTACAATCAATGTAACCGGCTTTACTTTTGATTTTCAGCAGATGATTTATAAGATGCCGGTTGCAGTTAAAGACCTGCGGGCTGGTGATATGATTATGCACTGCGGCAAGCCTATGTACATTCAGAACGCTGATGACTCGAAGAATATCCAGTGCATTGATATTCTGAATTCCGAGTCTAAGGTTGTAGTGCCGGTGACCAATATCTTCGGCTTCAATTTCGTGACTAAGGTAGTTTCGTTCATGAATATTGGTGCAGCGCAGCCGTCTGCGGACAACCCGTTCGGTAATCTGATGCCGTTTATGATGATGTCGTCTATCATGGGCGAGGACTCTGGCTCTGGTTCGAACAGTGACTTTGGCAAAATGATGATGATGTCCATGATGATGGGCGGCTCTAACCCGCTCGCTAATATGCTCACGCCGCAGGATAAGTAAGGGAGGAGAAATATGCTATTCTTTATTTTTATCGCTTTATTCGTAGCAAGCATATTAATCGTTTTCTGCACCAATGAAATTAGTGATCTACATTTTTTCAGCGGTTTTTTGTGTGTTCTTTCCATTTTGGCATTGTCCATCAGCGCTATTGTATTAGCATGTAATTACATTGGAGTAGATGCCTCTATTGCAACCTGGGAGAAACAATATGAGTCATTAACTTATCAGCTAGATAATCATCTCTACGACAATGATAACGATATTGGTAAGAAGGAGCTAATGAACCAGATCCAGGATTGGAATACTGATCTGGCATACCACAAAACAATTCAGCGTAACTTTTGGGTAGGCATTTATTACCCAAATGTATATGACGATTTTGAATTTATCAATCTACCATAACATCTCTAAAAGCCTCTCGAAAGAGAGGCTTTATTTTATATAATATATATAGAAAAAGGAAAGGGAGTATATTTAATGATTATTATGCCTAATATGATGCCAGCTCTTATCTCTGCTGTAACTGTAACTTCTTCGCGTGGTGCTCATGAGTGCGAAAATGACATTGCGGAAGCTATTCTCCGCATCTTGAAGAAAGAAAGTCTTTCGGGCACAGAGGTTGCTGCGCGTATGCAGATGCCGAAGCCCAAAGTTATGGCGCATATCACCTTCTTGATGAAAGAGGGGTATGTAAAAAAGAATAGTGATGGCATTTATGTTTATGTAAAACATTAAGGGAGGTTATTTTTATGAACGATAAATTTGTTTTTCTATACGAGGTTCTCTGTCATGAGAAGACTAGCGAAGTTGTTTCCAACGGAGCGTCTAACGATACATTCTATCTCACCTCAGGTATGGGATTTGCCTCTGACTTTGGAGAAGCTGCAAAGTTGCTTGAAGATGTCTATGATGAAGACCTTGAAGCAATCAAGAATATTGAGTTTTGCCATCTCGATGACTATGTAATTACTCTTCCACGCGAAGTTCTCCGAAAATACAAGAATGAGGAGTACACAGATCGTATCTTCTGCGATGAAGAAGGTCGTGAATTAACAAGAAGTGTCAATTGCGGTCGTGAGCCCTTCTAATATGTTCTTAAGAAATAAAACCAAGATAAGAGTTCGCTATAACGCGAACTCTTATTCTCTTTGAACATATTATAAAAATATTGTATAATATATATAGAAAAGAAAGAAAGAGGGTTTCATCTATATGAAAAATGCAATCATTTCTGTATCTCTGCATCAAAAGACCTTCGAAGATCGCTTCCCCATCACTCCAGATATTAAGGAGTATGAGATCGCGGATCGGGCATTTCAGCTAGCTGTTCTGTTTGCACAGACTGTGTTTATCTCGCAGCATGGCTATAAACCTAATGGCGATGAACTGGGTCATCTGCTTCGGGATATTGAGTATGACTACAAGAAAGAGGGATAATAAATGCTATTAGATTTATTTCCGCAAGCTAACGCCTATGAAGATATTCTTGAACTCAAGGCCCTCTATTCTCTTGTTAGTGGCAATGAAGTCTTTAGTGCGAATTTGCCGATCGATCGAACAGATGAGATTATACATAATTTTTCTGTAAGAATGGCAGAAAAAGGTTGGAAGGTATATAATCGCTCTCAGCCTACATGGACAGCACCAAAATTTCATTATATGGAATTCAAAATCGAGCCGGAAAAGGAGTAAATAAATGCGTTATAAAATTTATGCAGGCTTATCTGGTGGTTTCGGTGGAGCTAACTATCAGACGACTGAGGACTATGCGTCTATGGATGAAGCACTTGAAGATGCTTATACTCTTGCGGTAGAAGAGTATCAATCTTATGAAGGTTGTCATGGTCTTATGAGCTGGGATGATTGTCGTCAAGACCTCATTGATTCTGGTTTTGACTATGATGATGAAACAGTTGATGACCGTTATCAAGAAGAACTAGACAGCTGGCTCTCGTATTATGTCAAGCCTGAAGAAGAATAAAAGATTGATAGCTGCCTTTATTGATCTATTTGTATTTTCTAAAAATATATATTATAATATATATAGAGAGTGAGAGGAGAATATAAATATGAAAGTTGAAATGAAGCCTGTAATCAACTCTAATGACCTCGAAGAAGCGATCAAAGTGCAGTACGACTTAGACCTCTGTATTCCAGAAGTATTGTTCTCCGAAGATTTCACGAATGATTGCTTTAAGGAGTATGCTTATAAGGATACTCGTGAGGATGAGTTCTGTGAAAGTGATGAACTGTGTGTGCGGCAGTACCTGCGGGATACCCTTCCGCAGTATGATAGCATCCTCGTCAAGATTTCTTGGTAACTGAAAGGAGATAAGAGATTATGGTAGCACCGAGCTTTAAGGAGTTTACTGTTGTTCGCGAGCAGTATATCAAGAACGGCAAGTATTATGTAGATGTAAAGAACCCGAAGACCGGCACTGTGCGTTCCGTGCGCTGGTATACTGATGCCGAGTTTGCTAAGAATTACGGCAAAAAGTTCGAGGAAAATGAGGATAAGGGTTGGGATGGTCTGAAGCACGCTCGTGGCTTTGATAACGGCCCCATTCTTGTTATTCGTGGCGCTCGTTCGACCGATGAAAAGTGGCTGAAGGCTTCTTGTGCCCGCTATGCGGTCGGTATTGGCTGGTATATCGTTAGCACTGACACTTTTCCGGACGATGCTCCGAAGCATCTTAAATACCTGCTGCTGAGCTGGGAAGAGTTCCGTGATGGCGACGATCGCCATATGAAGAAGCCCGCGCAGCTTGCGGAAATCCTGAGTCAGAAAGCTATCAATAAGGAGTGGTTCAAGATCAATGGATAATTTTAGTATCGTCGGGGACATCATGTGTGCTACTATATGGGGAGTACTTTTTGGTATGAATACTAATAGACCTGGTATCATCAAGTGGCTTGACGCAGCTGGTGCGATCCTCGCAGCTGGTAGCGCGATTTTCGGCGTGCTGGGCATCTAAAATAGTTGTCTGTCCTCGAAAAAAATTTGCAATAACATGAAAAATAGTATATAATATATACAGAAAGTAAGGGAAAGGAAAAACTTCGATACACTCCTCTAACAAGGAACTGTCAGACAAACTCTTGACTTTCGAGAAAAAATTTCGTATAATAAATACAACAAAAGATGAAAAGGAGAACCTAATATGACTAACTCTAAGAAGATTACCAAGCGTGAGAACCTCGGCACCCTGCTCGATATCGTTGATAATGTCGAGGCAGAAGGCATCGTTTTTGAGAATGAGGATATGACTTGCGATACCCTGCGCAAGTTCATCAATCACGAGATTGAACTGCTCGACAATAAGGCCGCAGCTGCTGCTAAGCGCGCTCAGGCTAAGCGTGAAGAGGGCGATGCACTTCGTGCTCATATTCTCGACCTCATGTCTACTGAGGATTTCATGACCATTAAGGAGATTGTTAAGGCAATCGGTGATGAAGATGTTTCCGACCAGATGGTAACTGCTCGTCTGGCTCAGGCAGTCCGCGCAGGTCTGGCAGAGAAGGAAGCTAAGTCTGTTGAGGTCAACGGTAAGACCAAGAAGCTGTCTTGCTACCGCAAGCTCGCCTAAGTAAAAACCCCATTAGAAAGCTCGATCATTCGATCGAGCTTTCTTTTTATCAGAAGAAAGACTTAAAGAGGAAGCATTTATCTTTAACTTCTATAATTATTATAATAAAATCAATTAAAATTGTCAATCTACTTAGCTTTCTATACCTTGACAATTAACGATTATTATGCTATCATAATAGAAAAGGGAGGGTTATATATGATTTTTAGTGTTAATTATCATTCTAAATATAAACAATAGGCTCAAGAAATTAAATGTCCTATTAACCAATTAGGTACTATCTTTAACTTTATTAAAGATAATCCAGATAAAAGATTTAATATTATTGTAAAAAGTAATACTCTGTCCGCTAAAGAACAAGAGCAAATAGATCTAGTAAAAGAGATTACTGATAATTATACTGTTAGTTGCGGACGTGTGGATACTCTGCGCGATCTTCTTGCTCAAGGTTATCATGCTTACTTGGCTTTCCCCGCGACAGATTGGGAAACTTTCGCAGAACTTCAAGATCTAGGTGTCTCTGATATTTATATCGACGGCCCGCTCGGATTTCAAATGGACAAGATCGCCGCAGGAAAAAATGATGTTAAAATCCGCGTATCTCCGACTATGTCTCCCAATAGCAGTCTAACAAAAGGAGAACCTAATGACTTCTTTATTCGTCCCGAAGACCTTAAATTTTATAATTCGATAGATGTAATTGATTTTAATGAAACGGACACAGATAAGGAAGATACACTTTTTTCTATATACAACAGAGGTACATTTAATTATAGCTTACAAAATTTAATGAGCAACTTACCATACGACATCAATAATCTTCTATTTAGAGAGGATTTTGTCTCTCATAGACTTAATTGCGGGCAACGTTGTAAAGAACCTAATAAAAGTTGTCATCTATGTTCTAACTACTTTACTGTCATTAAAGACTCTCTTAATCTAATTAAAAGATCTAATTGATTTTCTTTTTAATTTATAATATAATATATTTATAAGATAAGAAGAAAAGGAGTGTTTCTAATGTCTAAGTGGTCTGAAATTCTTCCTTAGGAAGCATTATATCTAGCAACAGAGTTAGAAGCTCATGCTCAGGAAGAGCGAGATAATGGTAAGAAATTGTATCCGCCGCAGGATCAAATCTTTCGAGCGTTACAATTAACGAAGCCTGAAGACGTGCGGGTTTGCATTGTAGGTCAAGATCCATATCACACACCGGGACAGGCTAATGGATTAGCTTTTTCTATTACTCCCGGTAATCCTCTACAACCTTCATTGGTAAATATCTTCAAAGAGTTGGAAGAGGATGTGGGCATTAAGAAACCCGAAGATGGCGATCTAACTAAATGGGCAGAACATGGTGTTCTACTTCTCAATACGTCGCTGACAGTATATGAGCATCAAGCGAATAGCTGTGCGAAGTGGGGTTGGGATCAGTTCACCAAGTCTGTCTTGCAAGCTGCAACAAAACTGCCGCAACCGGTAGTATTCTTGCTTTGGGGAGCTAATGCACAGGATTTATTAAATGACTTAATTTCCTGCGCGGCTGTCTATGAAGATGGCAAACATATTGTAAAGGAAAATTTAATTAAGAAAGCCTATGTACTTTCTTCGCATCCCAGTCCTTTTAGTGCAACTCGACCATGCCGTGGAACTCCGGCTTTTAGAGGAAGCAAGCCGTTTTCTACCGCAAATACACTGTTAACTAGCATGGGAGGAACACCGATTGACTGGAGCTTATAATCAGCTTAAAGAGGAAGTTGAAGCAATTATCGTTCACTCGCAGGATTTCCCGTTTGATGTGGACGCAACCAAGATGATGGAGCAATGGCGAAAAGCCAAAGCTCCATTTATCGACTTATTTAAGGGAAAAACATATGTTAGAAGTGAGCATCCAATCAAGATTGTACTCTCTTCAGAACAGCGTTCCCGCAAGTTTAATGAGTTTATCTCTACTCTTGATGACAATGGCATTTTAAGTGAGGATTTTGAAACTTTTCTGCGCGTTAATGCGGATGGTTTTTTTGATAACAAGGTGATTTTACCTTATCCAAGTTGTCATATTCCGCAAGGTGCGAAGATGCTCAAATCATTTAAGAAGTTTCTAACTAATCAAGAGACAGTGCGTTGGGCGCAAGACATGGCATCTCGATATATTCAAGAAAATAAGATTGAAGGATACTTATATCTTTCTGTTGATCCTCGTGATTTCTTAACTCTCTCAGAGAATGGCTCTAATTGGTGGTCTTGTCAATCACTAGATGGAGATTATAGAAGTGGTAATCTAAGCTATATGGTGGATAATACTACCCTTGTGGCTTATATCGCTGGAGAGAAGAAGCATTTCCGCAGCCTTTCACGAAATTGCGAATGGTTTGATAAGAAATGGCGTATGCTTATTCATACTAATAGGTGCACTTGCGCGTACTATAATAGGCAGTATCCTTATACCTCGTCTAATTTGCTGAATGAAACCCATGAAATGCTAACTGATTTACTTAAAGTGAATTTTACTGAGCCAATGGATTATGGCTTTAAGATCGTTACTGGACAATTTGGCAAGCGTTTGATGACATATAATCAGATTAACGCTGGCGGCCGCACTTACGATATGAGAGATATTGTAGATACAAGTGACTATCTCGGATATTGTGATCTAGTTTCATCTAGCTCTTATTCTCCTATTGTTGCGATAGATTATTCTTTGCAGCAAAAGTATCTTGATATGATTTGTTCGTCTGATAATAAACAAGAGGAAGATGAATTTTTTAATTATATCTTTGGTATTAAGATTGGAGAAAAAGTAATCTGTCCAGTTTGCGGCGAGGACTATATTACACGAGATGATAAGTTACTATGTGACAAGTGTATTGCGGAGAATGACGCGGATGAAGATTATTTCTTGACTTGTAATAGTTGTTATCGTAGAATATACGAAGATGAAGAAGTTTACTTCGATGGAACTACAGCTTATTGCGGCTGTTGTCATAGAATAATGGAACAAGAACTTTTAGAAGAAGAAGAGGAGATTTAATATGGCACAGAGACGTGGAGACCTTGCGAAGCAGTCGGTTATCGCTACTATTCAGGAAGCATTTGGCGAAAATTTCGTGGGTCTGGTAGATAAAAAGCTCTATATCAATGTGAAGGATGGTCCGAATGGAGAGATGGTGCAGCTTGCAATTGCTCTGACTATGCCCAAGACTCCGGTAACAGCGGATGCCGTTCCGGTCGCCGCACCTAAGGCTGATGCAAACGCAGCAGCTTGGGAGAGCAAGCCTTCAACTCCGACTAAGCTGAGCGCAGATGATGAGAAGAAAGTCGCAGATTTGTGCGCTCGACTTGGCATCTAAGTAAAAAAAATGGACGGAGTAATTAAAACAATTACTCCCCTCTTTCATTATTAGTATCAACACTTGAGAGGTGATGGATTGATATGCGGAAACCGAGATCGAAAGCGTATAATCGAGATGTAAGTATACGCAAAGCTATTCGCAAACGTCGTATTACTAGAGAAGTATATTATGATGGCGTGGAACACCCTTACTATGACAATCTGCATCAGTATAGTAAGAATAAAATTCATTGTAGCTGTTGTATGTGTTCTAGTAAAACTCGCAATAAGGGCAAGCGCAGAAGTCTTTCTGGCAACTATTACCCTAGTATCAATTATCGCATTAGCGATCTCCGCAAACAGCAGTCCATGGATGCGGACGAATTAGATTATTCCTCTTGTTGATTTATAATAAAAAATATCATATAATATATATAGAAAGTAAGGAAAGACCTTATTATCTATGTCGAATAAAGGAATATTTGCAATAACTTAAAAATTATTGTATAATATTTATAGAAGTTGAGAGATTACAAATCTCTCAATATGCGCCATTAGCTCAAATGGTAGAGCAACTGGCTTTTAACCAGTAGGTCCACGGTTCGATCCCGTGATGGCGCACCATGCCAGAAGGCACAACGAAACAAAAACAAAGGGCGTGATTAACTTGAAGCATCTTGTAATGCTAAAGAAAGTCATTGCTGTTGGAGTATGCGTAGTGGGCGTGTTTACTTCATCGGCAGGCGCGGCGTATAGAAACAGTTCTGATATTAAGTCTGAGCTGGACACCGCGATCAGTATGAAAAATGCAGCACATCAGATGGCTGATTGTGCACGACAACTTGGTGCAACTGAAGACAGTTACATTATTACAGAAGCCAAGTCGAAGTGGGACGAGCACAATCAGACAGTTGTTACTCTTACTCAAGAGTATAACGCAGCAGTCAAAGTTGAAAAGCAAAAGGCTGCTGAGGAAGCTGCAAAAAAGAAAGCAGAAGAAGAAAAAAATTCTAAGGGCACTTATCTCGGAACATTTCGTATTTCCCGATATTGTTCTTGCTCGATTTGTAATGGCGGATATTCAGGTACAGCGATCGGCACATCTGTAACCGCAGGTCGCACGATTGCAGTTGATCCATCTGTTATCCCGCTCGGCAGTCAGGTTTATATTGAAGGTATTGGCTGGCGAGTTGCAGAAGATACAGGTGGTGCAATTAGAGGTCAGAAGATTGACCTAGCAGTATCGAATCATTCGCAGGCATATGCTGAAGGTATCAGCTATGCAAAAGTATATGTAAAGGCAAAGTAATTTGCCTTTATCTGCGCCAGTAGCTCAAATGGTAGAGTACCTGCCTTCCAAGCAGGTTGTTGCGAGTTCAAGCCTCGTCTGGCGCTCCAAATGCCAATCAATACAGTGGCGCATTCCCATCGTATTCTGGAAACGAGGGTGAGGCATTATGCGCTGATAGCGAAAGTTGACTAAGCTATCTATGACTCTTGCTGGGGAACAAGAGCATCGTCGTTCGCAGGCTCCGACGTAATACAGAGCGCCCCTTGGAAATAAACCAAGGGTTAATATATCAAGGGAACCTTAATCTCTAGAGGGACTGAGGCATGACTCCAAATCATGTGGTAATGCGTTCGACTCGTACCCTTGGTGCCAGCATAAAATCCTATTTGAAAATGTATAAATATTATGATATAATATTTATACAAGATAAGGAAAGGAAGTTATGAAATATGTATTTTAACAAACCTACTCAGCTTATGTTCTGGGACTCTGATAGCGGTACTTATCTTGGTGGTATTGGCTATCGTGATGAGATCATTTGCGGTTGCTGCGGTGGAGTCTTCGAGGCATCTGAGATTATTCATGATGCAGTGAACGATGAAGTAGCTCCGTTTCTTGAATTGGCTTGGGTGGATATTAACGAAGCGATTGGTGCGGTATGAAATTTTATATTTCTTACTTCTATGCGGTAAGATTTATGAAAACCAATACAGTAGCATTATCAACCGCTATGTGGGACCCAAAGTGGTTCTATAACAAGTATCAAGGTAATGTCTACTTTGATAAACGAGGTGTCTTGAATGGTCTAAGAGCAGAACCGTTTGTCCCTAAGGATCATCAAGAGGGAGAAGGTTATTGCGGACACTGTGACCATGATAATTCAAAATGCTTGTTTATGAAGCGATATAGAGAACAGTTAGATGCTCTTGATTTCGCTGATATAATGCGGCGTTTTGATAGTATGGCGCAGAGAGTCGTGACAAATGGAGAAGAACCAGAGATTGTTCTTCTTGTACATGAAGCTCCAGATAACCCCTGCTCTGAAAGATGGGCATTGTTTGATTGGTTTCGACAGCATGGAATTGAAGTTAATGAATACCCTATTCCCGCTAAGAAGAAGCCTAAACAGAAATTTGATTTCTAATAAAAATTATTGTATAATATATATAGAAACTGAGAGAAATGGTTGCCCCAACACTTAACTCTTAAAAATAAGGTATGCTGGGTGAGGTTAACGAAAGGTGTTGCAAGGTCTATTAAAGACTTAACCGAGAGAAAAAAACCACTTTTGCTGAAGAGCAAAACAAATATACTGAGTCTTGAATGTTGGCAACTTGAACGAGAGACTCATAAATAATGCCATGTAGCTCAGTTGGTAGAGCGCCCGGCCGTTAACCGGAGGGTCGTCAGTTCGAGTCTGACCGTGGCAGCCAATGGCTAGACCACAGTAGCCTTAACCCTGTGGCTGCGCGAGTACGAGAGAGAAACGCGCCAGAAAAATGATTTCTTTCCTTTCGGTCGGTCGCCGAAAAACCAAATAGACCAATAACAAAAAGGCTGACCGCCTGTAAATAGCGAGCGGTCATTGTGAGGGACTAAGTCAGCATTTATGGTTTCGCCGAGCGGATTGTCTTGACAAGGCAGACGACATCACCGCGCGTCTTTGATTCGGACGTTCGCGCACGGATCATGTCCGTATCCCAGAGGAACGAGCATATTGCCGGTATTTTGCTAACGTAAAAGAGTGCTGCTATCGCCACAACAGGGTCTACAGCAGACTCGGTAAAATGCGCTTGATAAATGTAAGATTCTAACGAATGGTTTTCTTCATAGAAATCCTCCTTTAAATACAAACATTTGCCTGACCATCGCCCCTCACACCAACAGGCTGGTTGTTTCATCCAGTTATAAAATGAAAGTTCTCCTACTGGAACTGAAATAGGTAGCGTATGGAGAGATTGCCGAAGCATCAACAGATCCTCACTCCAATGAACGATATACTGAATTAAAGATGTTCTCTGAAATGCCTGCGGTTGGTCTTCCTAGACAGTGAACAGAATTAGACCAGAGTTGACTCGGGGTGATGGCTCCCCTCTCTGCGGAGAAATCCATCGTTATATGCGGGATTGGCGGAATGGTAGACGCGCTAGATTTAGGATCTAGTGTCTATGGCGTAAGGGTTCGAGTCCCTTATCCCGCACCACTGAGGCGTTAACATGGATTTTAATGGGTAAACTACCACCGGCATTCAATGCGCGTCACTGACAAGCAGCGAAGATATGTGGCTTAGTGGAAAACGCCTGACTAAATATAAAGAAGCAAAGTAACCCATTATATGCGCTTATGTTGGAATAGGTAGACAAGCAGGCTTGAGGTGCCTGTGATCGAGAGATCGTGCGAGTTCAAATCTCGCTGGGCGCACCATTTGAAAATATATAAATATTATGATATAATATTTATACAAGATAAAGATAAGACACTTACAGCAAACTTTCTAACAATGTATTTTATTTGCTTTATAGAAAACACATTCTTCCGTGTCTTGCTGATATTGCCCCGTGGTGTAATGGTTAGCACAGCGGTCTCTAAAACCGTTTCCTTCTGCAGGAGTAAGTCTGGGTTCGAATCCCAGCGGGGCCGCCAGCAACATTTCTTGACATTTTTTGAGCGTTGTCGTTAACTAGAACTCGACCTCAGTGGTTTAATGTACGAGGTACTGATAAGTGATGGTACTACCGCTCTTCGCTTTTCTCTATATGTCTTATGGGGCACGGGACTGCATGGGGTGGTCGTCTCCCTTGCAAGGAGAAAAACAGACGAGTTCGATTCTCGTGTGCTCCACCAGAGAGAAGTTTTTTGGTTCTTCTCGGTTATATTAGATGAATGATGATTATACTTATTAAAAACCAGTTTATAGGTTTGGTTTAGATTACCATTTTCTTTCTCTTTATACAACGAAAATGGTAATGGTGCGTGACGCCGCGCTCCCTCAATGCTTCGTAAGAAGAAGTGCGAATTATGGTCCCATCTACTAATTGGTTAGGTAATCAGCCTCTCAAGCTGAAAATGTGAGTTCAAATCTCGCTGGGATCACCATTCATGGTCCGCTCGACGAATTGGTTAAGTCACCTGCCTTTCACGCAGGAGGTTATGGGTTCGAATCCCATGCGGATCACCAATATGGGTCAGTAACCTAGCGGCGAAGGTAGCGGACTGTAACTCCGTGACTTATGAAACATCGTTGGTTCGAGTCCAACCTGACCCACCATTAACAATAGGAAACATATACATAGTTAAAAAGGAGAAGATATTATGAAGCAGGTTCACGGTACTTTCAATTCTTTCACTGCAATGGCTGCGGCAATGGGTATTAAGGCTCCTAAGATCAAGGAAAAGGAGTTTAAGTGCCCGAATTGCGGAGGCAAGATGCAGCGGGTCGGCAATTCTAATGTGTTTGTTTGTCCTTTTGACAAGCTGGAGGATAATGAGCTGCACGGTAAGCCGGTGCAGGTATTCAGCAAGTGCGGCAAGTTCATTCTTGCTGATTAAGATATAGACCTGAGCAAGTCATAAAACTGCTCTATATGCCTCGATAGCTCATCTGGTAGAGCGGAAGACTGAAGATCTTCGCGTGGGTGGTTCAAGTCCATCTCGGGGCACCATTGCGGAGTAGAGAAACGGTTATCTCACTACCCTCATAAGGTAGAGACAGGTGGTTCGACTCCACCCTCCGCAACCATAATTAAGACTCCCGCAGCAATACATTTTCAAATATTTGAGCGATGAATTTTGATTTGGAGTCTTGTTTGAATAATTTAATAAGGAGGTTTAATATGATGGATATTGATGATTTAATCTTTGCAGATGAAGAACCAAGAGTCAGTGAAAAGTAAACACTTTCTCTCTTGATGGAAAGCTACTTAGTTTATACTAACGGGTCACAAGTCCCTAAAGCTGAGTGCATCAAGACGCTTGTAACTGAAGATAGCGTCTTGTTATTTGGAGAAGTGGCAGAGCGGTTGAATGCGGCACCCTGCTAAGGTGTTGATCGCTTTAATGCGATCCGGAGGTTCAAATCCTCTCTTCTCCGCCAGTAACTTTTATCATTTTAGCTTTCAATAAAGGAAATAGCTGATGTGAAAAGCATCTTGTCTTGCTGACGTGACAATAAACTCTGAACGGTAATACCGTGCCTGCGGGTGTAAAGTCAGATAAGTAGGGGATACTTGAGGAGTAGCTATAGGTGAAGCCCCACCTCCACCTTCCTCATTATAATAAAGACACTTACAGCAAACTTGCTTAGCAAATTAGCTCAGTTGGTTAGAGTATTAAAGTTTATTTTAATTGGGTTGGTTCGATTCCAACATTCGCTTCAAAAGGGTGTCTTGATATGCTGGCGTAGCTCAGTTGGTAGAGCGCTTCACTTGTAATGAAGATGTCGCAGGTTCGACTCCTGTCGCCAGCTCCAAGAGTAAAGGAGGAAGTTATGCGAAATATTCTTAGCTATCAGCACAAGGTTTTTACTGGTCGTGAAATCCTTGAGTGGGCGCATTACCAGCTTGATAATCAGGTTGCAATACCTCGATTGCGGCAAGCAAAGCGAATTTTATCTCGCTTCGGCAATATCAATCCAGATAGAGAATATGTTATCCTTCCTTCTTATGAAACTTTTGGCTGCGGTTGTAGGAATAAGAAAGTCTTGATTATGAGGTACAAGGAGGTCTGACTTATGAAGAAAGAAATCTTTAAGAAATCGCCAGAAGAACTCCAGCAGTATCTTCAGTTCAAGCGCAGAGGATTTGCCATCTCGGCAAAGAAGGGCAAGGGATCGTATTCCCGCAAACAAAAGCATAAAGATAAGGAGTGGTGATTTATGGCTCGTTCATATCGGAAACAACCGGTTTGGAAGGATCATAACCGCGGCATGAAAAAGATTGCTAATCGTAAAGTGCGGCGGGCGCTTAATAGAAACATCAACCTCGACTTATCGAATTCTGCTTACAAGAAATATACTTGTCAGTGGGATATTTGTGATTATTGCTCTCTTGTTCCAAGTTCTTTTGAACAGTTCTATCATATCTCTGTTAATAGATGGAAAGAACGTAAAAGCTATTGGTTCTGGAAAGATGAACCAAGTCCTACGAGAGAAGAAGCCTACAGAGATTGGCTTAAATATCGAATGAAATAAGTGCTATTAGCTCAGTTGGATAGAGCATTGGTTTTCTAAACCGAGGGTCATTGGTTCGAGTCCAATATAGCATACCATTAAGACTCTAACAGCAACTCTTTAGCTTGCTAAGCATCTAACTGTTAATTAGACTATAACAGAGTCTTGATAATAAGCGGAGGTGGCCGAGCGGTTTAAGGCGCTAGTCTAGAAAACTAGTGACCCGCGAGGGTCCGAGAGTTCGAATCTCTCCTTCCGCGCCATATAGTTCGGTAGCTCAGTTGGTGAGAGCACTCGATTGATAATCGAGAGACCGTGAGTTCAAGTCTCACCCGAACTACCACTTGGAGATATTTCTTTAATTTAATTATCTTCTTCTTTATAAATACTGAGGAAGGTGATAAAATGAAGATTTATAATCCAACCAATTATTCTTATATCACTGTTGTAGAAATCCCTAAGACAGAGATTTCAAAGTTTGATATGGCATTATGTCAACAGCCTCGTTAGACTTTGAAAGCCTATTATGATAGCTGTGCTGTTAAGCCTTCTATTATTTCAAATGGTGGTTTCTTTAACATGAGCAATGGTTCAACTATCTTGAATTATTCTGATGAAGGAAAAATCATTAGCTCTAATTCTTCTTATAGAGAGGGATTTGGAACGGTTAATGGAGAGTTAAAGTACGGTGTAATTGGTCAAGAGAAGTTTGAAGACTTCGTAAGTGGCTATCCAGTCTTGATTAAAGCGGGCGCCGCAGTTCCTATTACTATTGCTTCTGAGATTAACTACAAAGCTAGAAGAACTGTTTTAGCTTATAATAAAGAGAATATCTTTATTGTGGCTATTGAATCTCCAGGCATGAACTTCTCGCAAATGCAATCTTTCTTGCGGACACTCAAGGTTGATTATGCTATTAACCTTGATGGAGGCGGAAGTACCAAGGTATTACACGACGGTAAGTGTATCACAAAAGCGCTTACTAATCGTCCTGTTGATAATGTAATGGCTGTTTATTTAAAGCCAAAAGTTATTTATAGAGTATAGCTTGGGGCATTTAGCAAGAAAGCTAATGCAGACGCATTTTTGGCTAAGATTAAAGCTCTTCCAGATACAATCAATGCAGGATATAAAAACGCTTATGTCCGCAAGGTTGGTAGTTATTGGAAGGTACAAGTTGGTGCGTTTTCTGTGAAGACTAACGCAGCAAGAGTAGTTAATGATCTAGCTAACAAGGGATATAATGCTTTTGTTACAACAATTTGATTTTGTATAAATATTATGATATAATATTTATACAAGATAAGGAAAGACACATATTATAATATGTGTCTTTATAACGGGGTGTAAGTCAGTGGTAGACGGCGATATTTGGGATATCGAGGTCGCAGGTTCGAATCCTGTCACTCCGGCCATGGCGTGTAGCTAACGCCAATATCTGCAAGAGGGTAATTATTGTAGATATAAAGTAACTTTAATCTTATAATCGCTGAAAACTGCTGGCATACATGGTCATGAACGTGTATTTGTGAAAATGCCCGCCGCGCTTTTAGCCCGGTGGTAAGTAGACAGTGTGACAATCTAAGCGGATTACCCTCAATTCTCTATCGAGGTATAGCTCAATTTGGCAGAGTTCATGCTTTGGGAGCATGCTGTTGCAGGTTCAAATCCTGTTACCTCGACCACTTCCCCATTAAATGGGGTTATGTATCACTCCTTTCCTATGTTATGGAAAAGACCCATACAGCAAATTCTTCTATTTACTTGAATACAAGAATGTTTATTGGTAAGTGTATTACCTCCAGACTATGATATATCTCTTTAAGACGGAAACAAGCGAGAGATATGGAGTCATTAGCTTGAGTTTCTGTGGGTCTTGAAATTTATAAAGGAATATGCTAATGAAAAGAAATAAGTGTTGGTTGATTTTATTAACCCTAATGGTTTTTGTATTAACAGGTTGCGGTGGACAAATCACTCAAGGTGAGGTTGTAGAGAAGAACTTTACTCCCGCACACTCTCAAGTGGTTATGATACCAATAGTTCATTCAAATGGAAAGATGACATACACAACCGTCGTACCAATGGTGCATCATTACTCTGATAGTTATACTATCACTATTGAGAAATGGGACGCAGAAGATGAAGAAACCAAGAGGGCGACTTATAGAGTCAATGAGGAAGTTTATAATGCAGTGAGTATCGGTGATGAGTTTTCGTATGAAGAAGATATGAAAGCCAGTGAACCAGAATATACTCGTGAAGAACAGCATAGTTGAAAAATAATAAATATTATGATATAATATTTATATAAAGTTACACGGTTAATTATCAATCGTGTAGTAAGACGCTATATCAGCAAACTTTTGTGCTACTAATTTGAATAAATATAAGAGATATTTATGGTTTTAAGACCACGGTCTTAAAACCTAGTTCTTTTGGACAGTGAGCATATGGGGAACCGACAAAAGGACGAAAAGGAATTGGTTATGCCCGTTAGCGTCTTGTAATTATTGGGGTGTCGCCAAGCGGTAAGGCAACGGACTTTGACTCCGGAATTCGTGAGTTCGAATCTCACCATCCCAGCCATTTGGAAGTTAGTGTAAGAGATAGCACGCGCGTAAGATTTAGCCTAGCAATAGGCTGTAACAGCAGTTTTATCGTATGGGACGCGAGATACAGGTTCGAATCCTGTGCTTCCAGCCACACGAAAGAGAGGAGAATGTATATGTCGCAATATCTTAACTTCTTTGTTCGTCACAATGAGGATTTTATTCCTCTCGCAAACTATTCTCGCAATACTCATGTTTATGATATTGCAGAAGCTCCTTATGAAAAGATTAGGAGATTTAGTCAAGAACAGCTTGAATCAATAGCAAGCAGATTGCGGGAAAGCAAGACTTCTGCTCATAAAGAGATTGCTCGTCTGCAGCAAGAAATCGAGATTGTAAAAGGAATTATCATTACCGTGGATAATTTCGATGAACTACTTGGCACTATTCACAATATCATGAACATGATTTCTGAATATCAAGAGGATATTGAAACTCTCGAGCGAGAAGCAATCGAGATTGAGTTTATGCGGAATATGACCTATGATGATTGCGAAATCTTCGCAGGTATTGAAATTAGTGACCCAACAATGGATGATATTGGTTAAGAGGAAGAGAGATATGTATATTTGTCCAACTTGTCATAAGGCTTTCAGTTCGGAGAGCTACATCAAGAAGCATTTCTTAGATTGTTGGAAGGAGCAGCACCCATTCCATCAATCAACTCCGGCACCTCGTTCAGAGGATATTGTAGAAGTTCAAGCAGATGATAATGTATTAGCTTTCTTTGCGAGGTTAAAAGCATGACAGAAGATGTTATGATTAAGACCCATCTGATTGTTACAGATGTTCACGAAGAATATTCAATTAGATGGTGCGGACGGATCATTGATACGAAGCCTTTGTTAGTAAACAATAAACCTATTTTTGTAATCATTGGTAAAAACAAGCGTGTTGAGGTCAATACTATGGACATGAAGCACGTCGAAGAGTGCGCGAAGCGCGTAACAAATCCACGAGGTCGTGCCGCAATCACAAGCGATCAGGCTTCTATTTACATTAAAGAAGTAGATGATAAAGAAACCTGTATTGGAGTTATTACTCATCGTCATGTGAAAAGTTATGCTCCAATGTATGACGCAGTAGGGTATGAATAAGAGAGTATGCCGCCATGGTGGAACTGGTAGACACAGGGGACTTAAAATCCCCCGGTGTAGAACCGTGCGGGTTCGAGTCCCGCTGGCGGCACCAATTTACCGGTTTAGTATAATGGCAGTACAGAGGATTCTGACTCCTCTGACGGTAGTTCGACTCTACCAACCGGTGCCATTTTCTCCTTCTTTACGGACTCCTGGCGGCTTTAATGCCGTCATATGGGGCGGTGAGCGGAATTGGTAACGCAACGGACCGTAACTCCGTGGCTTATAGCATTGTAGGTTCAAGTCCTACTCGCCCCACCAATATGGTTCTTTAGCTGAGATGGTCACAGCATCCCGCTCATAACGGGACGGTCCAGAGTTCGAGCCTCTGAAGAACCACCATACGCATGGAAAGGAAGTAAAGTATGAATATTGTAAATGCAGGTTCTCGCTATCAGGTATATGGCGAAGACGTTCAGACATACAAAGAGTTGCCGCCCGCAACTTATACGGTCGGTTTCCATCCGCAGATGGGTTTCTGGCTTACTAAGCACGATGATCTTGCAATCAATGAAGGTACGATTTATGGCGACCACGCCCGCAAGGCAGATAAGATCCTTAAATCGTTCAAGATTAGCGCACGAAACTTCGGTGTTATTCTTTCTGGTAAGAAAGGTATTGGTAAGTCTTTGCTCGCTCGAATGATTGCTAACAAGTCTATTGAAAATGATATGCCTGTTATTATTGTTGATGCAGCTATTCCCGGTATCAGCAATTTTCTTAGCTCTATTCAGCAAGAGGTAACAATCATTTTCGACGAGTTCGAGAAGACTTTTCGCAAGACGGATGAAGGCGACCCGCAGGTAGAAATGCTCAGTCTATTTGATGGCATTGATAATGGTAAGAAGTTATTCATTATTACCTGTAACGATCCGCGTGACCTTAATGAGTTCCTCGTCAACAGACCTGGTCGCTTCCATTATCATTTCGAGATTACTTGTCCTGCACCTGAGGAAATTCGTGCTTACATGACTGATAAGCTCGGCACTGGTTGGGACGACGAGATTGATAAGATTATTAAGCTATCTCAGATGTCGGACATCACTTTCGACTGTTTGCGGGCTATTGCTTTTGATCTTAAACAGGGATACCCTCTCGAAGAAACTCTCATGGATCTAAATATCAACTATGAGCGTGATGTCGCTTATGATATTACCGTTAGACTTTCTAATGGTTGGACTAATACCAAGTATGGTTACAGAGTTAACCTGTATGCCGCAGGACGTGTTGTATATTGTGAGTTTTACAATAAAGAATTCTGTTACCACGTCAATTTCGATGTGAAGGATGTCGTTGCTGAGGATGGCGTACTTTGTGTTGATCCCGATAAGGTTACACTATCGTTACCATGGGATGCTTTTGATGAGCTACCAGACGACGATGCAGAGATTGCTAAGAAACAGTGGCTCAATTCCACCTCCATTCTTTCTCTTACACTCACTAAGGTAAACGACTTGATGATTAACAAGTTTGGTGTGTAAGTAAATATAAACCCTGTCATTACATAATAATGACAGGGTTTTTTGTTGCTTATATGCAGGCATCGGACCGCGCTCGGTGCAAACGCAAAGTGGTTTTAGAATTTTTCGGGCCAAATATGGGAAAATGACTTGCTACATTTTTTATATCTATGTGAGAGGAGGGATTTATAAGAATGGCTAATTTAGTAGTTCTTAAAGGTTCTTTTGCCAATCTCGATAGCATCCCGATTAAAGAGGGTTAGTTGATTTTCACGACAGATGAAGGTAATCGTCTGATTTTCTTGGATACTGATGACAGTACTCGAGTATAGATCACTTCTCCCGCGATTGAGGATACTGATACAATCATTTTGGACGCCGGCGGCGCTCCTATAACAATAGGAGGTTAAGACACATGGCTGTTAAAACAATTTAGATTGTCTTAAAGTTGCGCCGTGATAATGATTACAATTACGAGAAGGTAAAGGATAGTTTTATTCCCGAAAAGGGCGAAATTTGTTTAGTGGATACTGCTAAGCAAGGCCTTTGCGTGATTGTTGGCGATGGCGTGTCAACTTATGGAAGTCTTGAGTATGAGAATACTATCTTCCAACGCGCTTATTTCATTGGTGAAAAGATTTTCAAGGATGCTGATGGCATTTAGGAAATCACTCCTAATGAAAATAAAATTTATATTGATGCCAATAACCCAAATGCTTTATATTATTATAATGGCGTTGAATTTGTGGGGATTGGACCGGGTTCGCTTCCCGTAGCGTCTGCGGAAACCGCAGGTATTATGAAACTTTACTCTGGTAGTGGAGAGAATACCGATGGTACCATGACGCAAAAAGCGATTACAGATGTACTGAACGCCAAAGTTGGCGCTACAGTTAATTTAGAAGATGAAACAGCTATCTTCAAATAATCTTATAGGAGGAAATTAATTTTATGGCTGCTATTTTTGATCCTAAGAATGTTCCTGTTATTTCCAAACTAACTATTGGAGATCAGACTTATTATCTAAAGGATGCTGAGGCTCGTGAGCTTCTTGCTACTCTTGGTAATGCTGCTAAGAAGGACGTTGCTGCTGGTGTTAGTGCTGAGGAGCAAGGTCTTGTAACTGGCGCTCAGGTTCAGGCCGCTATTGCCGGTATTGCAGGTTCTATGCACTTCCGTGGTGTCGTTACTGCTTTTACTGATATTACCGATCCGGTTGCTGGTGATGTAATCATCATTGGTGTTAAGGAGTATGTGTATGGCGGTGAGCCAGCTACATGGCATGAGCTTGGCGATGAGAGCATTTATGCTTTAAAGACTATTACCATTGGTACTCAGAATCTGTCTGCTAACATTAACCTTGATACTCTTGCTACGGATATGGGTCTTGGTGCTCTATCTAAGAAGGATTCTGCTACTGGTACCGTAGCTGGCCAGACTATTACCGGTCTGAAGGCTAAGGGCAATGCCGCAGGTTCTATTGAGGTTGGTCTTACCCAGACCGCAACTGATGCTACTCTAACCAAGAGTGATTATACTCCAGCAGGTACTGTAACCGGTACGGCAACTGCTGCTGGTACTGTTAGCATTGCTAAGGATGCTGAAAACGGTGTTCAAATTTCCGGTTCTGTGTCTGCACCAAACGTAACCATAACCCCAGCTAAGGATAGCATTAAAAAGGTAACTTCCGTTGGTTCTCTGCCGTCTAAGGCTAAGGATACTTTTGTTACCAACGGTGATGATACTTTTACTCAAGGTTCTCAGGCTGCTTGGAGCGCTAATGTTGATGATGCCACTGAGACTTTAAGTTTTAGCTTTACCGCGAACGCGCTTCCTACTTTTGTTCAGGGCGCAAAGGCTTCTTACACAGAAGGTGCATTTGATGCAGGTACTCTTCCAGAACTTGCTGAAACTGCAACCGATGTTGTAACTGGTATTACTAGTGCGACTGCTACAGCTCCAGTATTTACTGGCGATAAATTTGCAGCTACCTTTGCTGGTAATGAAGTCGATGTTAATGCTACTTTCACAGGCACTAAGACTCAGGTTGTTACCGGCGTATCTTACGATAAGGCTGGCGTAGACACTGATAAGACTAAGTTTACCGGCGGCACCGTTGAGCTTGATGTTGACGACGTAGTAGTTACCTCTAAGGAAGTTACTGTTAAGTAATCTAGCACTAGCGAGCTAAATGCTCGTTTATGAAAATAAAGGATGGTGAGTAAATGGCGGATAAGTACATTTCCAACGTGAAACTCGGCAGTACCATTTACTCCCTTAAAGATGAAGAAGCAAGAGCCGCGGTCAATGCATTGCAAACCGCGGTTTCTTCTTCTCTAGTCTTTAAAGGTGTCGTCTCTAGTGCTGCCGATCTTACTGGTCTAAAGAACTACAAAATTGGTTGGACATATAAAGCTAATGCTTCTTTCGAGATTGCTTCTTTGGGCAAACTTGAAGTAGGCGATATGATTATATGTATCAGTGATTATAGCTCTAGCTATAAAGCAAGTGACTGGACAGTAGTTCAAAATAATGTAGATACAATGACTGGTGCTTCCTCTACGACCGCGGGTACGAGAGGTTTAGTCCCAGCGCCGCAAGCAGGAGATACTGATAAGTATCTTAAAGGTGATGGATCGTGGGGTTCTCCTTCTGCATCTGTTGCTTGGGGCAGTTTCTCTGATTTAATAGGATAAAGCCATTAGGCTTTATCCTATTTTTTATTTTTCTCAAAAATTATTGTATTATATGTATATAAACAAAAGGAAATATGATAAGGGTCGATACTAAGCTAGCTTAGATGATCTTTGACATATTTGAAATATTATTATATAATATATATAGTAAATGAGAAAAGGAGTTATAAGTTATGTTTCCGATTGAGAAGTACAAGTTTTATACCAATGGTTCTCGTGTAATTGCGGTTTCCACCTACGCAGGCAGGGTAGTGCGTGGTGTTGCAGTATGCCATACAGATGACGAGTTTTCACTGGAGAAGGGCAAGCAGCTTGCTGCTCTGCGGTGTGCAGAAAAGATTGCTACTAAGCGTATGAAGCGCGCAACGGCGAAGAAACTTGAGGCTAGACGCATTTATGATGATGCGGTTGCTCATTATTCTGATATGGCCGATTATGAGAATAAGGCTGCGCGTGAGCTGCGTGAAGTTATGGAAGCTGAACGAGAGTTTCTTGAAACTCTATAAGTTGCTATCCTGAGCAAGATATAAAACTGCTCTATTTGGAGGATTAACCCTAATTGGTAAGGGAGCGGTCCTGAAAACCGCCAGTACCCGTGAACAACGGCGTAAGAGTTCAAGTCTCTTATCCTCCGCCATAGAAAGATAGTTTATATCTTTCTTACTACCTTCCACCTTATTTATAAGCTAGGAAAGGAAATTTGCAATAAAATAAATATTATGATATAATATTTATAGAAAGTGAGGGATTTAATAATGCTGAATAAGGTAAGACACTTCTTCAAGGGCGTTTATCAGGCTGAGATGGATTATCAGAAGAGAAATAATGTTCGCTTCTTCTTGCGATAATTCTCTTCTTTTATGGGCGAGTGGTGGAATGGTAGACACGGCAGACTCAAAATCTGCTGCTTACGCGTGAGGGTTCGAGTCCCTCCTCGCCTACCAACACTTCCAAGTAATGGCGTCCTCTGTTACAGCCAGAGTAAAGCGCAAAAACCTAGTTAAGCTGTAATTGACTAATCCGAGAGGTTTAGGAAGTTTTCTCTCGGAATACGCGAATATAGTCAAGTGGTTAAGACTGTGGATTGCAAATCCATGACCGTTGGTTCGACTCCAACTATTCGCTCCATATAAACCAACTCCCTTGTCCAAGGGAGTAACTAAAATCAAAAGGAGATTGATACAATGAATACTTTTATGAACGCTATGAAGCAGGACACTAACTTCACTCTGACTGAGAATGGCGCTATTACTCATAAGTCTACGCTAAATGGACTTATGGATCTTTTTGCGCTTGGAGGCGCTTATCGTCAGCGCACTGATGCAGATTGCATCACTCTGTTCAAGGCTGCTTTTGACGAGGATGAGGCTCATGCACTGAAGTGTCTGTTCTATCTGCGCGATGTGCGTGGTGGACAGGGAGAACGTCGTTTCTTCCGCGTGGTTTCTCGTTGGCTTGCCTTCAATGAAACCGCAGCAATGCGCCGTAACCTGAAGTTCGTGCCCGAGTATGGTCGCTGGGATGATTTCTACGTCTTTGTCGGCACGCCTCTGGAGGACGAGGCTTTCAAGATTATGCGGCATCAGCTTGCGCTCGATGTTTCTTGTAAGACTCCGTCGCTTCTTGCTAAGTGGCTGAAGTCTGAGAACACTTCTTCTAAGGAGTCGCGTCGTCTGGCAACGATCTCTCGCAATCATTTCCATATGACTCCGAAGGAATATCGCAAGACTCTGTCTGTACTGCGCGAGCGCATCCGCATTGTTGAACGCCTCATGTCTGAAAACCGTTGGGACGAGATTGAATTTGATAAAATTCCTTCTCGCGCCGGTATTATCTATCGTAACGCATTTGCGCGTCGTGATATGATTAAGGCAAAGTATGAGGCTTTTGCTAAGGATACTGAGGCTACCGTTAATGCGAGTGCACTGTATCCGCATGACATTGCTCATCGTGCCTTTAATTCCCGCTATAAGAGTCTGGAAGACTCTGAACGCCTGATGCTCCAGAAGTATTGGGATAATCTGCCTAATTTCTATGGCGACAATGTAGAGAACGGCATCGCAGTTGTTGACGTTTCTGGCTCTATGTCTGGCGTACCGATGGAAGCAGCTGTTTCTATGGGTGCATACATTGCAGATAAGGCGCACGGTCCGTTTGCTAACCACTTCATTACTTTTTCTGGCTCTCCGAAGCTGGTAAAGTTCGAGGGTGCAGACATTACGGATAAGCTGTGCCGCTGCAGGAGTGCGGATTGGAGTATGAACACTAATATCGAAGCTGTCTTCGATATGCTGCTTGCGACCGCTACGAAGCAGTCTGTCCGTGCGGAAGATATGCCTGAACGCGTATATATCTTTTCTGATATGGAATTCGATCGCTGCGTAACGAGTAATCATGTTCCCGGCGGTTGGGGTCGTGGCATGGAAACGCAACAGATCAACACTCTCTTTGAAGACATGAAGGCTAAGTGGGCGCGGTGTGGCTACAAGATGCCGAGCTGTGTCTTTTGGAACCTGAACGCGCGTAATAACAACATTCCCGCAATCGGTGAAGGTTTTAGTTACGTAAGTGGCTTTAGTCCGGTTATGATCCAGCAGATTCTGAGTGGCAAGGACGGGCTTGATCTTGTTCTTGAGAAGCTGGATAGTGAGCGTTATGCGCAGATTCACTAATATAAACGAGGAAATAGAAATATTTCCTCGTTTTTCTTTTCTATTTGAAAATAATAAATAATTATTATATAATATATACATAAGGAAATAGGAAAGGAAGTTTATAAGAGTGTCTTATAATATGTATAAAGAAGAATTTAGCAGTATGTTTGAGCTTATGAACACGCTTAAAGAACGACCAAACAATAAGTTTATGAGAGATGAACATAGTTCTCAAACGACTGGTAACTCGAATTGGAGCGGTACAAATACTTATGAGGAAGCTGAATCTCTCTTGATTTATGGATATAATGATCCAGTTAAGAATATCAAGAGTAATCTGATAAAGAACAAAAAGTTGGTTAGTAAGATGTATAATCTTATTCCTAAGCCGATTGCAACTAATCAGGTTGTAGGCTTCGTGCCTAATGTACCAAATGCTCTAATGGGCTTGCCGAAGTCTATGATTTCAGTAGAGAAAATCAATAGAAAGAAGAAAACTATTTCTATTATCTATGCTACTGGTGGCGCGGCTATGGTAGAAACAGAAGAGCTAGAAAGTGCGGGTGCAGCTCTTGTATCTGCTATTAACCTTATTGAACTTGCGGGAATTCAGACCAGACTCTCGATAGGGTTTATTCCTTCCATCTACAATAAGCAGATAATTTTCCCTACTGTAAATATTAAAAATTTCAATGAACGCTTTAGTCTGCAAAAGATTTGTTTCCCTATGGTTCACCCCAGTATGTTTAGGCGTATTGGTTTTAAGTATCTAGAGACTTGTCCTGGTATGGAAGAAGATTTCTCTTGTGGATATGGTAGACCAGCCTCGTTAGAACAGATTAAAACTTGCTTAAAGGAAAAAGATACTTATATTATCAACAGAGAATGGATTACAGATCATGGTAACAACATTGAAGAAATTCTTAAATACATGGAGGTATGCTAATATGGATAACGAGAAGATGCTTAAAGCAATGATGCAGGCGGTAACTAACGCCGTAGTTGATGTTAATGCTGACGAAGTTTTCGATCAGCTGTATCCTAAGATCGAGGAAAAGATCCATCAGACTTATGGTTTTCTCCCCGAAATTCATGAAATTCGTTCTCCAGAAGGTATTCATAAGATTGTTGGTACTACCCACGAGAAATTCGATGAAGTAGCCAATATCGTTAATCTGGATATTCCAGTATATCTGACCGGTAAAGCTGGTACCGGCAAGAATGTCATTTGCCAGCAGGTCGCGGAAGCTCTGGGTCTGGATTTTTACTTCACCAACGCCGTTACGCAGGAGTACAAACTCACTGGCTTTATTGATGCCAACGGCAATTATCAGGAAACCCAGTTTTATAAGGCTTTTACGAAGGGTGGCCTGTTCTTCTTAGATGAGATGGATGCGTCTATCCCCGAGACTCTGATTATTTTGAACGCGGCCATCGCGAATAGATACTTCGACTTCCCCCCACCGGTAAAGTTAGTGCGCACCCTAACTTTAGAGTTATTGCTGCCGGTAACACGGTTGGTACAGGTGCCGATAACAACTATACTGGTCGCTATTGTTTGGATAGAGCAAGTCTTGATCGTTTTGCAATGGTGAATATCGACTATTCTGAGAAGATCGAGATGGCGATGGCGCATGATAACAAGAAGCTCGTTTCTTTCTGTCATTGTTTTCGTAACATTACTGACAAGACTGGTATTGAGTGTCTGTTCTCTTACCGTACTCTTGATAGAATTGCAAAGCTGGAGCAGGTAATTAGTAACCTGTCTGAGGTTATGGCTATCTCTCTGCTCAAGGGTATTGATGAAGATACTCTTACTATTCTGCGGAATGAGCTGTCTAATGCTCCCGGAATGTCTAATAACAAATATGCTAAAGCCATCATTAATGGTAACGCTTGGGATTTTTAAGGAGGTAAAATCATAATGTAGGAAGGTTGGCTTTGTCCTCGGTGTAAGAGAGTAAACGCACCTTGGGTGCCATAGTGCTCTTGTTTTGACTTTTAGGACAATCAAATCACTTGTAGTAATATCTATGATATGGCTGTTGATACTTCACTAACGCACGACAAGGAGAAGTAACACATGAATAAAGAAAACTTTATTAAGCACGCACATAATCTCGCGCTCTATAACAAGAGAGCAAATGAACTCAGTAATATTCTTGGTTGCGAAGAGAATTTTATTGACCTCATTGTAGATGGGTATGGTGTTGCTCTTATTGAAGCTGTCAATCCGAATATCTCTGACGCCACTTATGAAGAGTTTTGGAGCAACATTTTCCGCGATACCTCTGATAATGGTCCCGTAGACTGGGGCGCATATTACGATAAAATGCGAGGTGAGTAATCATGTAGACAGGTTGGATCTGTCCAAAATGCGGGCATGCAAATGCTCCGTGGGTAAAGTAGTGCGGCTGTGGCTACTTTAGAGAGCCATGTAAGCAAGAATAATAGTAAAGGAGAGCTAGATTAATAGCTCTCCTTTATTTTATTATAAAAATATCATATAATATATATAGAAAGTAAAGAAAGAGGGTAAATGAATTTATGAAGTATTTTGTTGACTTTGAAGCTACTCAGTTCGCTGGAGAGATTATTTCTATTGGTTGTGTGCGGGAAGATGGCAAGACTTTTTACTCGCTTGTGGCTCCCAGTAAACTTAATAAGGTTACTGAGTTTATCACTAAGCTGACAGGTCTTACGGTAGGGATGCTGGAAAACGCGCCGTCCGCAGATAAGGTTTTTGAAGAGTTCTATGATTGGACTTTTGATGGCGTAGACGATATGCCAGAGTTCTATGCTTGGGGTAATGCTGATATTGAATATCTGCGTCATACATTCCATAATACGACTTCTATGAAAGCACGCACTATGATGGGTTATATGTGCGGTGATATGAGGAATGCAGCTAAATGGTTCAGTAAGAGAACCAAGATTAAGGATTGCGCTTTGATTAGAGCTTATAATCTCTTAATTGACAATGCAACAATTCAGACTCATAATGCTCTTGATGACGCAATGATGTTAGCTAAGGTCGTTAAGATTACTGACTCTATCTCTGTTGAGGAATTGCGAGAGAAAATGGGTATTAAGAAGGTAGAAGAAGTGGTTCCTTCTGTTAAGTGGACTGAAGCAGAGTTTCCCACTGGAACTGTTTGCATCGTCAATAAAAAGAAAGCAGTAACCAACCATTTTGATAGCTTACAGGCGGCTGCTGAGTGGCTTATTACCACAAAGGTTCATACGAAGCAGCAAGAGACTATCAATGAGAATAATATTGCTCAGAAAATTAAGCGAGCTTGCTTAAATGGTAAGCCTTATTTTAGTTGTAAATGGAGACTTATTGCATGAAGTTATGGATTGATGACGTGCGACCAGCGCCGGATGGATATGTCTGGGTTAAAAGCGTAGACTCAGCTAAAACCGCAATTTGGCAGTATGAGCATAATATGACAGATGACAATATCTTGATTGATCTTGATCATGATGCTGGTGATTATGCAGTTAATGGTGGAGATTATATCAAGCTACTTGATTGGTTAGAAGCTAAAGGTATTGTAGATACTGGATATAGCTTTCATATACATAGCATGAATCCTGTCGGCGTTCAGAATATGAGAGTGGTCATTGAGAAGAATGGATGGAAGGAGATTAGATAATGGTTATTATTGGAAAGCATATTGGTTATCGAGTTAAATGCAAAAAATGCAAGTGCGTTTTTCATTGTAGGTTTAATGAAGTTACCCGTGGGCTTGGCACCGGTCGACTTTTGACAGTTTGTCCTGCTTGTAACGAAATAGTTTATTACAATCTTTTTACTTGGAGGAAGATTTAATGGGTAAGTTTTCAGAACTCAATCTAAAATGGTATGAAGAGGAGGATTTGGAAGACCTCGAAGCAGAATATCCAGGTCTCTTTGATAAGTCAAGAGAGGAGCTAGATAAATTAGCTACTGCATTATACTGGAAAGCACAGCATCTCATTGAGGAAGCAAATACTCTTGAGAGTAGGCGGATACCATTCGAATTTATTTAGATGCTACAAAAAGAGAGGAAGAGGTGTAAAGTAATGGGACGAATTACAAGACATAGCAAAGAGCGTATTGTTCAGCGAACCGACGGTTGCACTAGTTTTGCAGAAGCTAAAAAGCTAGCTAAGCAAGCTAAACGCTCCGGCGCAACAATTAATCAATTCCAGAAGTTTCCGCGATTTTTCTCTTACTTGCAGAACAAAAGAAATCAAACAAACACTTGCTCTATCAGAATATATCGAGGCAACATCTACATCTGGAGAGGTAAGGATACGCTCATTACCGCGCATCCTATTCCCGAGAGATATGTTAAAGAAATGGAGGCTATTGATAATGGAAAATAAAATTATGCAGCGTGTTCATGACCATCTGGAGGAAACAAGAGAGAGATTTGATAACTCTCGTATCGTAGGTATCTTCCTCCAAGGTTCTCAAAATTATGGTTTGCAGATCCCGACTAGTGATGTTGATACCAAGCTGATCCTCACTCCTACTTTTGAGGAGATTGTCTTCAATAAGAAGCCTATTAGTACCACTCATGTTCGTGCCAACGATGAGCACACTGACCTTAAGGATATTCGCCTGATGTTCTCGACTTTCCGCAAGCAAAATCTCAATTTCATCGAGATTTTGTTCACTCCTTATCTGTGGGTAAATCCGCTTTTCGCAGATGAATGGAGTAGGTTAACTGCGGAACGCGAGAAGATCGCGCATTATTCTCCTTATAGCGCGGTCAAGACCATGAAGGGCATCGCTATGGAGAAATACCATGCAATGGAACATGAATACCCCAGTAAAGTCGCAGTTCTCGCTAAATATGGCTATGATCCAAAGCAGCTGCATCATCTACTGAGAGTACAGGAGTATATCCATCGTTATACTGAGGGCGAGTCTTACGAGGATTGTCTACATCCCCGCAATCCAGAATTTCTTGTCGCAGTTAAGCAGGGGTATTTTAATCTCGAACAGGCGCGCATCTCTGCCAATAGTGCGATGGAAGATGTTCTTGCGACTGCGGACGCATTTTGCGAGAAGGTGGGCAAGTCTTTCGATCCTGAGGTCGACGAGTTGCTTGATGATGTACAGTATAATATCGTGAAAGCCGCAATCCAAAAGGAGTTTTAAGTATGGGTACATTATATTTCGACAGAAGTAATGGTGAACGCATTACTATTGCTGAGAATATCTCTAAGCAAGAGATATATAAGTGTATCACTAAAGCCGTCAAGGATATGAATCCCAATTATAAGATTTATTATATGCGGGAGTGGGATACTACAGAAGGCACAAGATATGACGTAGGCAGCCATACCGAGTTCTTCCAGTTTATTGAATAAAAAAAATAAGGGTCGAAGTATTTAACTTCGACCCTTATAATTAAAAATCTTTCCAAGTAATTGTTTGCGGACTTCCAGTTCCACCGATCTCTTGATAGTGACCTTCGGAAGTATAAACCAAAATAGCATCTTCTACAAAGTAGATCTTGCCTTCTTCGCCAACCTCAGGAAGCTCTGCTCTTGTTGTGATTTCTGCGCTTGTAGCGTTATCAATCTATGTCTTAACCCAGTCTTTAAGTTTGGTGTCATAGTGCGATAATAGGTTAAGGTCAATCAGCTTTTCTAATGCAACGCTCATTTTCTCACTCCTTAACCAAATAAATTATCAATGTCAGAAATATCGGCTAAGCTGCCATCAACGACAACTGTCCCACCGCCTCCGCCACCACCTGTATTGGTTTGTTTAATCCATTGACCCTGGTTGTTTAGTTGATAAATATTGGAACTACTAATAACTTGACAAGTGCTACCAGGAGTATAGTGGGTAGGAAGGGTGGCAATGTCGTCATCAGTATCAGCGACCAGTCGCACAAGATATGGAGCTACCTTTTCTCCACTCATGATTTGAGAATACATAGACAATCTGCCCCTTTCATTATTTTCTCTATTGTTATCTAAAAAATGATAATAGAAGTATATCAGCTTTTGACCAAACAATAAGAGTAATTTGAAAATATTATATATAGAAAGTGAGGGAAAGATAAATGCAAGGCTGTAAATATCTTGAGGTTAGAGATTTAGGAGACGGGCGTAATGATATGTTCGACCATCCTGATTATGAGTATTACTGCCACAAGAAAGATAGAAAGATATTATCTTTCTCTTGCCACAAATGTTCTTGTAAAGAGGAGGCTGAATATGGAATTTTACAAGGGTGAATACGTAGAGTTTTTGGACGATCGTGCAGGCTTTATTGAAACCGTCGAAAAAAATGGTGAATGTTATCATCTTAAGATAAGGCTAATTACTCCAGAGAGTGCTAAGAATACTTGTACTATCGCGGGTGTGGCATCTATGGGCACAGCTAGAGAAGTATTTTCTCAGGTCGGATGCGAGCGGTTGCGTGAGAAGGAGATTACACAACTAAAGTTAAATCCAGATTTCCTTAATGGAAGAGATTTTCTCATTATCAATAAAATCAATGAGATTATCAAAACCGTTAATGATCTTAATCTGCGAGTGGAACCGTAAAGGAGTGATATAATGCGTTTATGGCATCAAAAGTTAATTCCGTATCTCGATCGACAGCGTCTTCTTGGTCAGCATCGAGAATGTGCAGCGCTTCGAGGAAAGGGTTGGGGTAAGAAACACGCTACTGTAGATTATGCGTTTACTCACGATCCCGCACTTTTAGTAGCTTATCACTATCTCATTATGGACGAGATGGAAGCGCGTGGTTACCACCCAGATAAGATTTGGAAGGATCCTAACTGGCGAGGTGCTACGCTAGGGGAGGATACATGGATTTCTGATTTCCGATATAAGGAGATTTATGAAACCGCAAAGCAGGGTAATATGATTTATCCTGAACATGATGACAACTATCTGCAAGAATGTATCCGCATCTTGCACGATAAAGGAATTGACATTACGCTTTAATTAACAAGAGGAGGTTATAATATGATGCCTTATGTATGCAAGGGTACTATCGTTAACGTGGCTGGTGGCTATACCGGCAAGATCATTGGCATAAATCGTGAGACCAAGGTTGCGGTAATCTATACCGGCAAGGTATCTATTGCAACCAAACTTGAGAATGTGGAAGTTGTTTCCTATAAAGATGTAGATGAATAAGATAAGAACTTATTATAAGGAGAGTGTAAGTTATGGCATATTTTGGTTTGATAACTCGACTGCAGAACTGCCGCAAGGACGAGAACTCTGATCGCCTGTATCTCGCAGATTGCTTTAATGAAGGCGTCATCATCGGTCCTGACATGAAGACCGGTGACCTTGTTCTGTATCTGCCTACCGACGGCGAGATTGACCGTTGGTTTGGCGACAAATTCAAACTCTTCCGCAAGAATGAGGATGGTACTGAGCAGGGTGGTTATCTGGAGAATAATGGCCACGTGCGGGCGATTAAGCTCCGTGGCAACCAGAGTTCTGGTATTGTCATTTCTCTTCCTCATGTCTATGAGGTATTTGGCGATCAGCACTGGGAGGATGGCGATAAGGTAAATACCGTCAATGATAAAGAGTTCTGCCGCAAGTATATCCCGAAGCGTAAATATCCGCAGACTGCGGCCAAGACTTCTTATAAGGGTCGTAAGGCAGAGGGTATTGTATATCCGGATTTTGCAATGCACATTGATACTGCGCAGCTTGCTTACAATCTTGATGCGTTCCGTCCGGGTGATCAGTTGAACATGACTCTCAAGATGCACGGTACTTCTCAGCGTTCTATGAATACTGTTGCGGAGCTGCCGAATGGCTTCTTCCGTCGTCTGTTTCATATGAAGAAGCGTACTAAGCAGGCTTATGTACTTGGTACTCGTCGTTGTGTAGTTTCTGAGGATGATGGTGGCTACTACGGTGATAATAAGTTTCGACTGCCGCATCACGAGGCGCTGAAACCGTTCCTTGAGCCGGGCATGGAAGTCTTTTACGAGGTCGTAGGTTACTATGGTCTTGGCGATGGAGATACTATCATGCCGATTGGCGATAACTCGAAGCTGAAAGATAAGGCTTTCCAGAAGCAGTTCGGCAAGCGTTCTATTTTCTCTTATGGGTGCGAGCCGGGTGAGTCTCATATGTGGATTTACCGCATCACTTCTGAGAACGGCGAGCGCGAGTGGACTCCTGACGAGATTACTGCATGGTGTGATGAACATGGCTTTAATCGAGTCCCAGTGATTGACAACTTTGAGTTTACTACCGTAGATGATCTGTTGAAGCGCATCAATGATTACTTCGAGGATCTTGCAGACCCGATTGGCAAAACTCATGTCAAGGAGGGCGTTGTAATCCGTATTGTAAATCGTCGTTCTTTCACTGCTTTCAAGTCTAAGACCTACGAGTTTAAGGTACTTGAAGGCATCATTAAGGAGACTGAAAATGCACCGGATATGGAGGAAGCACAGGAAGTATGAAAATTATTTGTTTCCTTTTGTGGATTGCTGTAATTATTCTTGGTCAGGCCATTGGGGCTGACCAAGCAGATCCGGCAACCGCGTATCAAGCAGGGTTTATGTTTGGCAACTTAGCGGTTGCATTTGCGTATATTACATTATTTGCATAAAGGAGAATATAAATGGTTAATTGGATGATTGTTGCACTTATCGCAGCGATGCTGTTTGTAATGCTACTTATCGTTTCTATCAAGGTACTCGACTATGAATACGATTGGATTGCGGCACTTGGCGCAGCTTTTTGTGGCGCGACGACCTTAGTTATTCTGCTTGTTGCTCTTGTTTATACCATGGAATATAAAAACTTTGAAGCATCGTTTGAAATCCAGAGACAGACTGTCACTGCGCTAGTTGAAAATGATGACATCAATAGCGATAATCTACTCTATATGGCTGATATGGTAGAAGCTAATAAACAGCTCGCAGAAATGCAGGCAAGCAAGAGGAATTGGAAAAACTGGAGTATGTATCCAGATAGTGTGTTTGATATTAAACCTATTGGTCTGGATTAAAGACATGAGAGCCTTGTTCAAAGGCTCTCTTTTATTTTTATAAATAATTATGATATAATATATACATAAAGAATAAGGAAAGGAGTTTTCTATCTATGAAGAAAATTCTTATTGTAATTGATATGCAGAACGATTTTGTGACCGGCGCACTTGGTTCTGAAGCTGCTCAGACTGCGACAAAGAACATTGCCGATCATATTAAGGACTACGATATGGTTGTCTTTACTCGTGACACCCACAATGATGATTACCTCAACACTCTTGAGGGCAAATACCTGCCGGTTCAGCATTGTGTGAAGAATACCGAGGGTTGGGAGATTGTTCCCGAGCTAACAGACGCGGCTTCTGCAATTAAGAACCTTTATGTGGTTGATAAGGATACTTTTGGTACCTTTATGTGGAAGAATATGCCGATAAAGGATACTACACAGATTGAGATTTGCGGTGTTTGCACTGACATTTGTGTTGTATCGAATGCACTGATCCTTCGAGCACTCTATCCCAATAGAGAAATTGTATGCCATAAGGATTGGTGCGCCGGTACTACCAAGGAAGCGCATGAAGCAGCTCTGGCAGTAATGAAGTCTTGCCAGATTAAAATTGTGTAAGGAGAATATATTATGCTTTCTGTTAAAACTTTCTCTTACCCCGGAATTTGGCTGCCAGTTATTCAGAGTCATTTTCCAGATGGGACTTTACGTTTGGAACCCCCGGAGCTGAGTAATACTTTTGCTTCCGCAATACGGTGGGACTATGAAAACGATGCAGAATTATTCTCGCTTATTTGTTTAAAGAACCACTATTGCAATGATAATATCTCGCTTTATATGCCCTACTGTCCGCACGCCCGCATGGATAGAGTAAAGAGTTCTAATGATGTTTTTACTCTCAAGAGTTTTGCAGGCATTATCAACTCACTTAATTTCTCTAAGGTAGTTGTCTATGACGCGCATAGCAATGTAAGTCTTGCACTTATTGATCGTGTTGAAAATCGTGATAACACTCCTTTTGTTGAGCGTGCAATCAATAAAATTAACGATCCAGATCTTGTTATGTATTATCCTGATGAGGGAGCCATGAAGAGATACTCTGAACAGTTTAATCGTCCTTATAGTTTCGGCATGAAGAAGCGAGATTGGGCGACTGGTAACATTAAAGGCATTGATATTATCAACAAGGAAGCTGTAAGAGGCAAGAATATTCTTATTGTTGATGATATTTGTTCGCGCGGCGGTACCTTCTTCCATTCCGCTAAGGCACTTAAGGCTGAGGGTGCGAAGAATATTTATCTCTTTATTACTCATTGTGAAACCACTATCATGGAAGGGGAACTAATCAAGAGTGGACTGATTGAGCATATCTTTACGACCAACTCTCTTGCTAGTAATTTCCCAACTAATCTCATCACTGTTGACCCTATTATTCTTTCATAAAGGAGTTTTGCATAAATGTTTAATCCTCTGTTAATGATTGATTTCTATAAGAGCACTCACCATGAGCAGTATCCCGCGGGATTAACTAAGATGGTTAGTTACTATACTCCTCGTATGAGTAGGCTGCAGGGAGTTGATAAAGTTACTCTCTTTGGTCTGCAAGCCTTTATTAAAGAATATCTTATTGCAGGCTTCAACGATAGTTTCTTTAATCGCTCGGAGGATGAGGTAGTAACCGAGTATGAACGTGTGCTCAATGCCACGCTCGGTAAAGGTGCTTTCCAGTCTGATAAGATTAGAGAACTGCATCGACTCGGTTATTTGCCGCTTGAAATCTCCGCTGTCCCGGAAGGTACTAGAACTGCGATTGGAGTTCCGCAGATTGAGATCACTAATACCCATCCAAACTTTGTTTGGCTTGTAAATACCATTGAAACTCTTCTGTCTGCAACTATGTGGCACACGCAGGTATCTGCGGAAGTTGGTTATCGGTATCGTCAGATTGTGCAGCAGTATCACGATATTAGTTGTGATGATGATGTTTCTGTCGCTCGACTGCTTGGTGATTTCTCTATGCGTGGTCAACAGTCTGCAGAATCCGCGATTAAGAGTTCTGCGGGTTGGTGTCTTTCTTTCTTGAATACCGCTACTGTACCCGCAATTATGTGGCTTGAGAAGAACTATAATTGTGATTGTGCTACTGAGCCTGTTGCTTATGGCGCAATCTCTACAGAGCACAGTGTTATGTGTTCTAATTACGCGGTTGATGGTGATGAGATCACTCATATCCGCAGACTTCTAACAGAGATTTATCCTCACCACAATTTCTCTATGGTGTCTGATAGTTATGACTATTGGAGACTCGTAGATAAGATCCTTCCGCAGTTGAAAGACGAAATTATGGCGCATGATGGTTGTCTTTCTATTCGTGGTGATAGCGGCGATCCTGTAGAGATTATCGCAGGAAAAGAAATTTTCTATCTCGACGAGCAGGAGTGGAAGAGCCTGAAAGATGATCCCAATGAGTTCATTGCTGAGTTCTTTGAACGAGACTTAGAGAAGGATACTCAGCAGATTTTCTCTTACAATGGAGAATATGCTCTTGCTGACATTACAGTCGAATGGACTAATGAGCGCGGCGCTTGTACTGATTGCAAATATTGGTACATTGAGGGTTATAATGTCAAACTAATTGAAAACTATGAGCTTACTTCCGAGGATAAGGGCACTGTTTGGCGCCTGTGGGACATCTTCGGTGGCACTATCAATAGCAAGGGTTATAAGGTTCTTGATCCCCATATCAAAGCAATCTACGGCGACAGTATTACCCCTCAGCGTTGCGCCCGCATTTACCATCGCCTTGTGAATAATGGATTTGCCATTAACAATACTTCTCTTGGCGTGGGTTCGTTCTCGTTCATGTGCCTTGAGGAAGATGGTAAGTTTAATCCTTATACGCGAGATACTTTCGGCATCGCGGTAAAAGCTACTTACGCAGAAGATGCAAATGGCAAGCCTATTATGATCTATAAGCAGCCTAAAGCACTTAGCTGGAAGAAGTCTCAAAAGGGTTGTTGCCGAGTTTCTCTTGATGGTCAGAATTATGAAGATGAGCTGACTTGGAATGAGCACCTTGGTGAAGACAATCTGCTTCAGCCCATTTTCCGTAATGGCACTATGATTAAGGAGGATACATTACATGACATTAGAGCAAGACTCTACCGAGAAGGTTTTATGTGATCCATATATCTACACTCATAATGCCGCTGAGAGACTATACAATGAATATAAGAAGTATGGCAGTATAATCATAGCATTTGACTTTGATTATACTGTCCATAATTTCAAAGATGAACAGTGGCGCTATGATAGTGTAATTAATTTGCTGCGGGCATGGCAACCATATGCCAAACTCGTTGTATTTACAGCTTCCGCGGAAGAGCGTTATCCATATATTGAAAAATATTTACGCGATAATGATATTCCATTTGACTATATCAATGAAGATATTCTTCCACCAGAAAAGCATACCCCAGCGCGAAAAATTTATTACAATATTTTGCTCGATGATCGCGCTGGACTTGGTAATGCGTTCACAATATTGAGAGAAGTATACAATAGACTTAAAGCAGAAGGAGAACTTAAAACATGGAGAAAGTAATTCCTAAGATTTTAGATTGGACTAAGAACTATTTTGTACAGAATGGCGCAGATTGCAAGGCAATCATCGGTATTTCTGGCGGTAAAGATAGTACAGTAACTGCGGCGCTTCTCGTTAAAGCGCTCGGAAAAGACAGGGTTATTGGTGTTAAGATGCCACAGGGTAATCAGCATGACATTGATGTAGCCAATAAGGTAATTGACTATCTCGGTATTCGGAGTTACGAAATCAATATTGGCGATGTCTGTGAATCCTTATATCATGCTATTGATGAGGGGTATGATTTTGATAGTACAGTTAAAAACAATCCCCAAGTTACTTCTAACTCTCCTGCTCGCGTCCGCATGACAGTACTTTATGCTATTGCTGCACTTGAACATGGTAGAGTAGCAAATACTTGCAACAAGAGCGAGGATTTTATTGGTTACTCTACTAAGTTTGGCGATTCCGCGGGCGATTTTTCTCTTCTGTCGAACTTTACAGTAAAGGAAGTTCTTGCTATTGGTAGAGAACTGGGCTTGCCGGAAGAGTTTATTAGCAAAGCACCGGAAGACGGTCTCAGTGGCAAGACTGATGAAGACAATCTCGGTTTTACTTACGAAAAGTTAGATGATTTTCTCTTGTCCGGCGATGTACCCGACTATGATACTTTCGTTAATATTATGGAACGTCATCAGCGTAATCTCCATAAGATAAAGCCGATGCCCTCTTTCCATTGTAATAAATATAGTTTTTAAGGGAGCTTTACGCTCCCTTTATTT
>ERZ1034980.167-NODE-167-length-56623-cov-40.753164_pt1 | contig 56623 bp, 40 predicted proteins | sample MGYA00520622_ERZ1034980 | MGnify/ENA primary metagenome ERZ1034980 (study PRJEB33766, sample SAMN09781791) | gut metagenome | biome: gut microbiome | host: Homo sapiens | place: Madagascar | study: EMG produced TPA metagenomics assembly of the PRJNA485056 data... | reverse complement strand
ATTTAAAATTATTATACTCAACTAAGCGGATATTTAGGAAGTATTTATTAAATAAATAATTTAGCACTTTTTAAGCGCTTGAATTAATAAATTTTTTTTAGATAGGAGTACATTATTTATGAAAGTGTTAAAGGAAGGAAAAGAAATTAAAATCACATGTGTTACTTGTGGTGCTAAATTGGCTATTACTCAAACAGATATAAAACCATTCTTTGGAGAGACTTATGTTAGTGATAGTGGCTATGTAGTTTGTCCTAGCTGCAACAATTCTATTGAGCTAGAGCGTAGTGTTTGGACCAACAAATGGTTTGTAAGAAAATAATAGATAATTAAACCTCAATAAAAATCTTTAACATTAATTAATACGAATCATCTCTTTCTTTTAGTAAATATAGAGATGTTGTTTTTAAGCGATAATTGTTTTAAAATATCAAAGTTGTGCCGGCATAGCTCTTAAGGGTAGAGCAGTCGCTTCGTAAGCGAAGGGTTGGTGGTTCGAATCCACTTGTCGGCACCATATTCAGTAAATGCGGTTAATACTTCGGTATTAGCCTTTTTTCTTGTTAAAATAAGTTTAAATGACGTTAACCCCAAATCTTGGACTCGAGTCATCGAACAGGAAATGGGGTTCACATCAAAATAAGTGGTTTAACCTCTTTTTTGCGATTTTGCCACTATATTCATCAGATCAAGTCTTTTTAGAGACTAAAACCTGATGACTTTTTGTTTTATGAAATTTAAATTTATATGATTGATTATTTTTTTGAGAAGCCCTGATTAATTGTTCAATAGAATCGTTGAGTTGATTCCTTTTGCATATTAAATAGTTTTAATGCATATAAAAATATAAATAATATGCAGATTAACCCACAAAGTGCTTAAATATCTGCATATTATTTGTTAAAATATATGCACGTTAGGAGGAATATATGCATAAGTTTGATTATTCGTTTTTAAAAAATACTAACATACCATCTAAATTTATCACGTTAGCATTGTCTATTGGTGAATTGAAAAATAAAGCATTGGATAGGCAAAGAATCTATACTGATGCATTTAATGAATTAGAGAAGATTGCTAAGGTACAATCAGTTAAAAGCTCAAATGCTATTGAAGGCATCATAACTAGCGATAGTAGAATACAAGAAATCGTAAATAAAAACAGTGCGCCTTTAAATCATGATGAAGCTGAGATTGCAGGTTATAGAGATGCGCTCAATCTAATACACATGAATTATAAAACATTAGATTTTTCAGAGAATACTATATTGTCACTTCACTCAATGTTGCTTTCATATACAAACTATCAGTATGGTGGAAAATACAAAGATACTGACAATGTTATATTAGAGATTGATGCGAATGGTAATAGAAGTGTTCGTTTTTGTCCAACACCAGCATCAGAAACGCCAAAAGCAATGGAACAGCTTTATTTTGCCTATTTATCAGCGAAACAAGATTATGGTATAAATCCGTTATTGCTTATTCCATGCGTCATTTTAGATTTCTTATGTATACATCCTTTCTCAGATGGAAATGGTAGAATGAGTAGACTTTTATCTTTGTTGCTTTTATATAAAGAAGGATATGACGTTGTTAAATATATTTCATACGAGGAACAAATCAATAAATATAAAGATCTTTACTATGAGGCACTAAGAATTTCATCAAAGGTATGGGACCTTAACGAAAATGATTATTTTGCTTTTGTAGAGAACTTTATATTTATGCTTCTTCGTTGCTATAGAGAACTAGATATGAGATTTAGTGTTGTCAATGGTAAAAAACTATCTAAGACAAATCGTATTGAAGAAACATTGAAAAACAGCATCACACCATTATCTAAAGCGGATATATATAAAGTATTACCAGATGTAAGTGTTACTACTATTGAGAGTGTCTTAGGAAAGCTTGTAAAAAGCGGAGTTGTTGAAAAAATAGGGACTTCTCGCAATACTAGGTATATTTATAAAAAATAGAATAATATTTATTTAGGACTGCCTTTGCTGGTGGTATTTTTGGACTAATCAGTAGAAAGTAGACATTTTTCTTAATTTAAGGGGAAAACTAGCTCCTTAAATTGTTTAGGCGTTAAGTAATTAAGGGAATATCAGTTACATTGCCAATTATTGAACAAAGTAACTTATCAAATAATGAAAAAGTGATCAATATCAGTTTGAATTTAAAATCTATAATTTATAAAAGTTAGGATTTTTAAGCACTTCTATTTGAATGAATGAATCTAGCTTGAACTTGATGATCAAATAAATTGAAAATTAAGGAATTGTACGATAAAATTTAAGAAAGGAGCAAGTCAAAATGTCAGATAAAAAAGAATTGATTGGAAAAAAAGTTAAAGGGGCTAGAGGAGAAGGTACTATTTTAGACATCGATGTCAAAGGAAACATTGTAGTTGATTATAACGGAAAGAAATTTAAGCATCCCTATGTTGCTCTTGAAAAAGGTCTTATAAAACTTGCTGATGAAGAATCGTCAGTGGAGGAAAAGACATCCAAAGATTGAACTGAATAGGGTTAACTTCGAAATTTAATCTTTTGTCTATTTATGTATTCACTATTACTTTTTTTGAAAGTTGTAGTGAATTTTTTGATTTAGTATTTTTTGATTGCTTTTATGAAGAAATGTACGAGTATGAATGTAACATTTAACACTAGCATCCATTCCAAAGCAAAAGGATAAAAAATTATAGAAAATTATTAGAACTCCTGCTAAGATTCCACACATTAGTTCTATAAAAAAGATTGCAAATTTTAAGACAGCCAGATAAATGTGATTTCCATCCTTGATTTGTTTTAGCAAAAATAGGATTTTACTCAAAATTAAAATTCCTCTAACGAGTCTATTTAATTAAATTTAACCACCTCAATATTTTATTGAAGTTTAACTGAAGTGAATAAAAAAACTCCATCATTTCGATGGAGTCTTTTAAGTTTTATATCATTATCTACTCGATTTGTCGTATGGAATACCTTCACTCTTTGGAGCATGGCTTTTCTTTGAGAAGATGATCAATGATAACAATGTGAGTAAATATGGAAGCAACATATAGAAAGCTTTGCTGTTATAGAAAGCATTTCCTGAGCTGAAGGCAACTGTCATGAAGTTTGCAAAAGCGAAGAATGCTGCAAAAATCCAAGCAGAGATGGTTACATTTATAGCCTTCCAGTTTCCTAGAATTTCTATTGCTAAGACCAAGAATCCGTAACCGAAGACACCTGAATTTAAACTCCATTCACCTAACTTCAAACAAGAGAATATTATGTATCCACCAGCACCGGCGGCAGCGGTTCCTATAGCGGTTCCGATGTAACGCATTCTATTGACATTGATTCCGACAGAATCAGCAGCTTGTGGGTTTTCACCGCATGCTCTCAATCTAAGACCGAATTTAGTTTTGTTCATAGTGAGAACCAAAATAACAATCATTATGATTCCAATCACGAGAGTTAAATTCATATTAGAGAAACAGCCATCGATAAATTCATTTCCGGATTTAATGTTTGTTGCGCTCATAAACATTGAGACGTCAACTTCAGGCTTATCCTTGTTTAAGATAATTGTATTAGCAATCAAAACGATAGCTGTTACAACGCTATTCAGTGCAGTTCCGACAATTGTTTGATCTGCTTTGAATTTGATTGACACGAATGATAGTAAGAATGAGAATGCTAGAGAGATGAGTATACATACAATTAAACCTAGTATGTAAATCAAATTAGCAAACCAGTAATTTGATATCAAAGGATTTCCATTCATCGCCCCAGCTATACCTCTACAGAACGAAATTCCTGAGAAAGCACCGATCAACATTGCACCATCCAAGGCGATATTGATGATACCGGAGCATTCTGAGAATAATCCACCGAATGAACCTAAGGTAAATCCAACACCATATACTATCAGTAAGAAGATAATTGAACCATAAGTAAGTGGAGCTATATCAACTAAGAAATTCATATCTATTTACTCCTTCCTTCAGCATTGACTTCATCGCCTTTTTTCTTGAAAAGACTTCTAAACTTTAGATCTACATCATCTTTCTTACGCTCATTTCTTCTCTTCAACAAGTAACCGATGAATGAGCTTAAGCTTGCACCGTAGACGATGACTGCTTTGACCAATTCCATATAGTATTTACTATATGAAGCTGAGACGTTGACGATTCTTGTTTGAGCTTGGTTGATATAGGACAAGAAGAACGAACTGAAGATACATCCAATAGGATTGGTCTGACCTATCAATGCGATTGAAATTCCATTGAATCCATCACTAATCATGACTCCATCCAAGGCACCGTAAGTGAATTGTGTAGGTGTGGCAGCACCATATACCATGTATCCACAAATTCCTGCTATTGCACCGCTGATGAGCAATGAAAGAACAATCTTACCATTTTGGTTTATACCAGCATATTTTGCTACATATTTGTTGGAGCCACAAAGCTTGAGCTCGAATCCAAATCTTGTATATCTAAGAATGAACCAAATGATAATAGCGATGACAGCTGCAATGATTAATCCCCAAGTGACATCTTCGAATATTCCTGGGCCTGCTAATGAAGGTAGTCTTCCAGTCTTAGGCATGATTGTAAGTTTTGTGTTATTGTTCTTATCAATCCATGTGTCAGGAAGATTTGATCCAATTAGACCGGTTAAATAGTAGACGATCCAGTTGAGCATGATTCCGGATAAGACTTCATTGACATTGAACTTTGCTTTTAAGAATCCACTTATAGATCCAACTGCAGCTCCTCCCAACATTCCAACCAATAAACACCAGTACCAATCTGCACCAGCTAATCCAGTCAAAATTGAAAGGAAAGCACCCATTGTCAATTGACCTGTTACTCCAATATTGAACAAGCCTAATTTAAAAGCAAACGATATCGAGATACCAGCCAAAATCATCGGTGTCATTTCTACTAAGACATTTGCGAAATTGCTTGGATTTTTTGCACCGGATACAAATATTACTCCTAAGCCTTCAAAGCAACTTGAAGGATCACGAATCATCATTACTATGAAACCGATGAAAAGACCTATTAGAATACAAATGATACTTGAGGTTGTAGCTCTAACAGCTTCATGCGAGTATGACCAAGAGAAGAATTTTCTTACTGCTGCACCAGTTTTTGTGTTGGTGAACCAGTTCCAACCTTTATTGAAGAAATGCCCAACGGGGGTGAATACAATTGTGTAGCACCAGTTCCAAATAAATTGGAAGAAATGACCAACGGGGGTGAATACATTTGTGTAACACCAGTTCCAAATAAACTGGAAGAAATGCCCGATAGGAGTCAATACTTTAGAATAAACATCTTTGAAGAACTTAGATAAAGCAGATGTTATCTTATTCCATGTTTCTTTCATATTATTTACTCCTTTCTTGCTTCTTTGTTCCTAACATATAGAGACCAATTTCTTGTACAGTGGTCTCCTTAGGATTCAATTCAGCAACTATTTCACCATCGTGCATGACTAGAATTCTATCGGACAAATTCATTACCTCATCGAGTTCTAGTGATACTAGAAGAACGGCTTTTCCTTCGTCTCTGTTTTGAATTAACTGTTTATGAATATTTTCAATTGCACCCACATCCAAACCTCTTGTAGGAGAGACAGCTATCAATAGGGGGCAATTTGTATCCATCTCTCTTGCAATGATTGCTTTTTGTTGGTTTCCACCAGACATCGACCTAACTGTAGATACTGGACCTAAGCTTGAACGAATATCATATTTTTTAATCAATTCATTAGCGTATTCGTTTATTTTTTTCTTATTTCTTAAGTCGAATATTTCATATGGTCTTTGAAAGTATTTTCTTAAAACGAGGTTATCAGCCAAGGAAAAGTCCAAAGCCAATCCATATTTCTGACGATCCTCAGGGATATGTGAAAGACCGGCTAATGAACGTTTTCTAATAGTAAGTTTTTCCAAATGTACATCGACATACTCAGGGACGGTGTATTCTTTATGTTTCTTTTCTATTTCTAGTTTTTTCTTTTCGCTGTATTTTTGATTCTTGACATTATGAAGGACGATTTCACCTTCTTTAGCTTTGCACAAACCTGTTATTGCGTAAATTAAATCGGTTTGACCGTTACCTTCGATACCTGCGAGACATACAATTTCACCGCGTCTGACATTGAAAGAGACATGCTTTACTGTCTCTTTCTCTTTTTCTTGGTTGAATACAGTTAAATTGTTTATGGTTAGGACATCCGCACCTGGATTGCATTCACCTTTTGAGGTCACTAATTGGACATCACGTCCGACCATCATTTTAGAGAGTTCCTTAGCGTTGGTCTCTTTAGTGTTGAGCGTTCCAACGCATTTTCCTTTTCTTAAGATGGTAACTCTGTCAGTGACCTTCATGATTTCATCGAGCTTATGGGAGATGAATAGTATTGACTTTCCTTCCTTTGCTAAGTTTCTAATGGAAACCATTAAGTCATCGATTTCTTGAGGAGTCAAAACAGCAGTAGGCTCATCAAAAATCAGAATGTTTGAATCTTTGAACAACATTTTTAAGATTTCAACTTTTTGTTGTTCGCCAACACTCATATCATCAACTTTTTCATCTAGGTTGATGTTAAAGTTGAATTTTTTGCACAAATCTACAAGTTTTTGTCTAGCTTCTTTAGGCTGAATAAATCCTAGTTTATTTGTAGGTTCAACACCTAAGATTATATTTTCCAAAGCAGTGAACACTCCGACCAGCATAAAATGTTGGTGAACCATTCCTATTCCTAGGTCGGAAGCTTGGTGAGGATCTTTGATATTGACTTTTTTACCATTCAAAAGTATTTCACCTTCGTCTGGTTGATAAAGACCGGAAACCATAGACATTAAAGTAGATTTTCCAGCTCCGTTTTCACCTAGCAAAGCATGAACTTCACCTTTTCTGAGGGTGAGAGAAATATCATCGTTAGCTTTGATTCCCGGAAAAATCTTAGTTATATGTCGTAATTCTAGTACATTTTCTATATTCTCTTCTTCCATCTATTTTCATTCTCCTTATTTAAAAAAAAGAGGTAAGGAAGCCCCTTACCTCTCCTTTAAGTCGAAGCTTATTTGTTGTGAGTTGACACTTTGACCTTTGTGGTTGTGGGAAGATTTTCAACGTCAGAAGAAACAGTGATTTCTCCCTTCTTCATCTTGGTGACTGCGGCGTTATAGTCTGCAATAGTCCATTTCTTGAAGTTCCAGCATCCGCTGTCTCCGGAGTTCTCAGGAGTTGCAAGACCGACGGCATCGTCTTCAATTCCGAGGTTCAAAGTCTTTCCAGCATATTTAGCATCTAACTTTTGGTCGTGAGTATTCCACTCGGTGAGAGCACTCTTGATTGAAGTGGCGAGACCTTTGGTAGCAGAAGTCAAGATCTTCTCATTCATCTTATCTGGCTTGATGGAAGTATCAGCGTGTTGGTTAGTATCAACACCAATCCATGAAGCATTCTTTCCAGAGGTGCTCAAGGCTGTTGTAACTGAGTTATAAACAGCACCACCGCAAGCAAAGATTGTTTCAGTTCCGCTTGCATACCATTGGCTGGCAAATTCAGTTGCTTCAGGAGTTGAAGCAAACTGTCCAGCATAGTAGTATTCCATGCTGACTGCATTGTCAGCAAGGCCCATTTCCTTAGCGGCAGCTTCAGCACCTTGAATATATCCAAATCCGTAACGTTTGACAGCAGGGACGGCCATACCACCGATAAATCCGAGCTTTGTCAATCCATCCTTGACGGCACCATAACCAGCAAACCAACCAGCTTGTTCCTCATGATATTGAGTCATAGCGACATTGTCATTTAAGGTGTACTCGGCGTAGTTATCATCACTATCTTGAGCAACACAATCCAAAGCCAAGAAAGAGACATTAGGATATTTAGCTTGAACCTTCTTTACAACAGGTTGGAACAAATATCCAGGAAGTACGACAAACTTTGCACCCCATTCGACTGCGGAATCGATAGCAGAGACTCTTTGAGCAGTAGTGAAGTCGCCATTGACAGCAGAAGGTTGGTAATACTTAGTTTCTATTGTTCCACCAGTAACAACGTTGTCGCTGGTTTTTGTTCCGCCACCATTTTCGATAGCCCAATCATTTACAGCATTCCATGAAGTCTCATTGAAGTTGTGATCGTTGAGAGTTCCAGAATCGGTAACCAAAGCAATCTTAAGAGTACTTCCATCACCATCATCTTTCTTAGAACATGAAGCTAATGAAAGCAAAGACAAACCGGCCATAAGAATTAGGACTGACTTTTTCATACTATTATATTTCCCCCTAAATTGTGTGAAAAATCTAATCATCTAGTCTAATCTCTTCATTTGGGATTTACAGTTTCTTTACGAATTCTTTACCCGTTTTCAATAATAAACATTTTTTTCTTTATCAATTTTAAAAAGGGCTTTCAACAATAGGATTGATAAAATAAAGCTTAAAACAATGAAGGGATTTGACTGGGTTTGTATTGGAGATATGATTGCTTATTAATTTACAATACTCAGATTATGTTTAATCGAATGTAAAGAATTATTTTATTCTGTTTAACAAATAAAGAATTATTTTATTCTCTTTAACAATTAAGAAGTGTAGTAAACTCTTTAAAGAAAGGATCATTAAGCTTTAAATGCAGGTTATCTTAATTGTGCTTATTTCTTTGTTATTATCCTTAATAATATGTATTTCGATTTATTTATTTGTTAGAGAAATTAAAGCTACTGATAAGAATAAAAAACGTAAGATTATTGGTAAAAGACGAAATAGGAAGTATGTCGATTTTGTCAATGAGCACAGCTTAGCTATAAGAGCGATAAAAGAACTGAATAGTAAATATCAATTCAGTCCTATTTATCCTTTAATATATAAATATTGCTATGATTCGACTAGGAACTTTGAAAAAGTTAGCTGTAAGGATTATTTGATATATCAATTTCATTTGGATACTTTGAGTATTAGAAGGATTATAAAAAGCAGGAATAATAACATTAGCAAGAAAATTGATTATAAAAGCAAAGTTGACTTAGTAAAGGATAAATTAGAAAATTTTGACGTTTCTATCGAAGACTTGAATGAAGAAAAATTGAGAAATATTGAATCTATAATTTTCAATGATTTGATCGAGAAGGTAAATACTGATTTTTTTGCTGAAGTTCATCTTTATTTGACGAGAGGGCGAATGCATCGAGTTGTTGATGAGAAAAAAGAATCATTTGATTTAAATGAAATCATAGATGCTTTAAAAAGCATTGACTCTTCTAAAGTAATAGATGGAAGACGATTTTATAGTAGGGAAGTGTGGGGTTCTATTGAAAGAGTAGAGAGAGCGAAAGTTTCTAATGAATTAAGACAAGAAATATTTGAAAGAGATGGTTATACTTGCGTAAATTGTGGATCTACAGAAAAAGAATCATTAGAAATAGATCATATCAAGCCTATCTCAAAAGGAGGTAAGACTGAACCCGGCAATCTTCAAACTTTATGTCGCGACTGCAATGCTAGAAAAGGAAATAATGTTGATTGATGGGATTTCAATTGCTGAACAGCAATAAACTTTACTAAAACTAAATAAAAACATTGACTATTCTTTTAATTGGATTATAATTATTTTTTGGCTATTGTCCGGCTTTTCAACCCGGTAAATTGAAGCAAAGACAAGGCCCAAACAAATATATTTACAAAAAGGATTGAAAGCAAAATGCAAAGGCAGACTACACAACTTACAAAGGAGCAGGTTGCAAACGGCTCCAAAAAGTGGTTCTTGGTAGACGCCGCAGGGAAGCCCCTCGGACGTCTCGCCAGCGAAATCGCTGTCGTTTTGATGGGTAAGGAGAAGGTTGATTACACTCCTTCTGTTGATTGTGGTGACTATGTCATCGTCATCAACGCTTCTAAGGTTTATCTCTCTGGTAACAAGCTCAAGACAAAGAACTATTACGATAACAAGAGATTCAGCTACGGCGGACTCCGTACTCGTTCAGCTAAGGTCATGATCGAACAATATCCTGAAGAGATGCTTATGCGTGCCGTTAGAGGTATGATTCCTCACACTTCTTTGGGCAAAGCTCAGTTCAAGAAGCTCTATGTCTACAAGGATGAGAACTATGAACAACAGGCTCAACAACCTGTCAAGGTTGAACTTTGCGACATCTATCGTGAGGAGGACAAGTAATTATGGCTACCATGAAAGTAATCACCAATAAGGATCAAGCTCCTGTCTACTACGCAACTGGCCGCAGAAAATCTGCAGTCGCTCGTACTTTCGTTAAGACTGGTTCTGGAAAGATCACCATCAATGGTGAGGATCCTGAGAAATACTTCCCTAACAAGTATCTTCTTCTCGATCTTAAGAGACCTTTGGATCTCACCGGTATGACTGGAAGATTCGATATCAACATCACTGTCAATGGTGGTGGATATTCCGCTCAAGAGAATGCAGCTCGTTTGGGAATCTCTCGTGCTTTGACTCTTGTCAATGCTGATTTCCGTAAGGTCTTGAAGGCTAACGGACTTATTACAGTCGACTCCAGAGTTGTCGAGCGTAAGAAATACGGTCTTCACAAGGCTCGTAAGGCTCCCCAATTCTCCAAGCGTTAATCCATTCGGATTGTTTGGAAACAAACAGAATCAAATTACCTCAGCTTCGGCTGAGGTTTTTTGATTCTTTAAGTCAAAAAGAAATAAATTGTTATTAATTAATTTATTTCCTTTTACTAAATGCATAATTGTTCCTCATATATAATTCGAAAAAGCCTGTTTTTTATTTGATACTATATAGGTTTTAATGCTACTAAAACGGCTTATTATCTTTAAAAAGAAGGGCTATATATTTATAATTAATAGGATTCCGTTGCGAGGGTAATGCTTATGAAAAAGAAACAAAGCTTGGATAACAAGCAGCGGAGGGATATTCTGAACAGATTGCCAAGGATTTTCCTTGGCATTTTGATGATTTTATTAGGAATCCTCTGCTTTACTAATGGTGATGTCTTTTCTAGATTCTTAAAGTGGGTATCAGTTTATATCTTTGGAATTATGTTCTTTGTGTTAGGTTTGGGATTGGTAGGTGTTGGAATTTATTTTTTGATTGCTCCTATCAATGGGGATAAACACAAGATTCATTGGCTCGACATAAGCATGGTGATAGTCGCTTTCTTCTCATTGTCAGTCTTACTATCATGTATGGATAACCTCAGCAATATGAAAGTTGGTGACTTTACTTCGACATATGCCAATTTGATGGCTAACAATTCTCCTTCGGGTTTCTATGTTGAAATACCTTCTAGGATTTCAATGGTTGGTGGTGGCTTTATTCCTACGCTGTTTGTCTCTCTTGGAAACTCTATTGGAATGGGGTTATTAGGTACTAGAATTTTATTTGGAGTTTTATTAGGATTGTCAATTTTAGTTTTGCTTCGTTACCCAGCTATTACTTTATCACATATAATCGCTAGAATTAGAAAAGAGCATGCTAGAAATAATATTCAAATTCCAGTAGTTGAAAGAAGTTCGGATTTGATTGAAGATAAAAATAAGAACAGTGATATTGAAATAAAATCACAGCAGACGACTATAATAGATAGTACAAATAGAAACGATGCTGTTGTAGATAATAAATTCTATAAAAGCAATGATGATATTCCTGTAAACAATATCAGTAAAGAAAACTCCGATGAAGTATTGAATAAAACCATAGCAGTAGAAAAGAATGATGTTGTTGATAAAAAAGTGGATAATGTAGTCGAACAAGTACCTATTAGTGAACATAAGGATGAGATCAATAATAAGGATTCCAGTTCTTTTTTCAACGATTATGATGATGATTCTTTTGAATCGGAAGTCTCTGTTTTTGGCAATGGATTTGGTAAAGATTTAGTGAATAATGATGAGAATCAGGAACAAAGAACTGATTTTAATAAAGATACTAAAATCGATTTGCAAAATGTTGTTCAAGATAATGATTCTGAAGATGATGATTTCTTTTCAAGCAATCCATTCTCCTCTAAAGTAGACAATATTAAGATGACTAATATATCTTCCATAGATAATTCGCAAAAGAACAATGATTCTACTAATGCTGAAACGTTGATAAATACTAAGAATTATGAAACTGAAGATGTAGTTTTAAACAAGACAGAAGAAATTACTAAAGAAGATAAAAAAGAAGAGTTGGATTTACCTAAAGATGGTCCAATAGATTTTAATCAATTTGATCATTCTTCAAATGTTATTGTCGATGATGACACTGATATTAAAATAAATAATCCCATTCAAAATTATGATAGATTAAGTGGGGAAATTTCGAATGATAGTTTTAATAATACAAATGATAATGCTCAAAAAGTCGAATCAGTAAAAGATGTTGTTTATAGAAATGAAGGCTTTTCTTTAACTCAAACTGATGAACAAATAGCAGAAGATCAGCAAAGGGCTGATTTAGCTGCAAAGAATAGAAGAACTGACTTCAGTCAGAATACAACTTTTGAGCTTCCAAAGATAGAAACTGAAGATACAAAGCCTGATGAAAATGACGAGGATCAAAAACCAGTTGAGCCTATTAAGGAACAACCCGAAGTAGAGCAACCTATAGTAATAACGACTAATAAAAAGTATGTCTTGCCAGATGATCAATACTTGATGGATTTTGATAATTCTAAAATATTAGAAGAAATAAAATTAAAGGATGTAGAAAGAGGATATACAATTAGCAACTTCTTTAAACAATATGGAATCAAAGCTTCATGTACAGGTTTTGACATCGGAGCTGCTTTCTCTTGTTTTCATATCAATCTTGAGCCTGGTGTTAGAATGAGTTCGATTGAGAACGTTATGACTAACTTGTCGGTTACATTGGAAGGAAATAGTTCGGTTAGATTCTTGCCGTTGATAAGTGGAAAGAGTTTCTCTGGAATAGAAGTAGCAAATCCAGTATCTATGACTGTTCCATTCAAGGAGCTATATGATTATTTGATGTCTATCGATCCTAAATGCGAGAAGAAGTTGCTCATGCCATTAGGAAAGGATGCTTTCGGTAGAATTCTTACTACTCAATTGAATGAATTGCCTCACTTATTGGTAGCAGGAACTACGGGTAGTGGTAAGTCTGTGTTTATTCAGTGCATCATCATGTCGATTTTGATGAGGACGTATCCTAATGAAGTTAAATTTGTCTTGATCGATCCTAAGAAGGTTGAATTTTCTAGATATGCTGATATGCCGCATCTATACTGCCCTGTAATCACAGAGCCGGAGAAAGCTGTGGTGGCATTGAGCAAATTGACTGATGAGATGGATAGAAGATTCGGCTTGTTCTTAAAAGCTGGTGCACAGAAATATGAGAGCTATCAAGCTTATTGTAAAAAGAATCCAAAGGCTGAAAAATTACCTTACATCGTGGTCGTAATTGATGAGTTTGCTGATCTTATGACTACCAGTAATGGAGCTGTTGCAAAGGATGTGGGAAGATTGGGAGCTAAAGCAAGAGCCTGCGGTATTCACTTGATCATCGCTACCCAAAGACCTTCAGTCTCAGTTATTTCAGGTGATATAAAAGCTAATATTGTTGCAAGAGTCTGTTTGATGGTATCTTCTGGACAGGATAGCCGTGTTATCTTAGATGAAAATGGAGCTGAGCAACTTGTTGGAAAAGGTGATTTATTGGCTAAGATTCCTAATAACAAAGGAATGCTCAGATGTCAATCTGGATTCATATCTGATGAGGAGATGTCTGCAGTTGTCAATTATTTAAAACAAAGAGCCCAGCCTGTTTACAATTCTGAATTTCTTTCTTTAGATGCTGAACCGGTATATGAAGATCTTTCTGGGGAAGATGGGAAGAAATCCATCTATGATAGAGTGAAGTCGGATCCCATGTACTCTAAAGCAAAGGAAACAGTAACATCAACTCATAGAGCTACAGCATCTTATTTATCTAGAGAAATGAATATTCCTTATAATAAAGCTAGTGATTATTTGGATGCCATGGATATAGAAGGCATAACGAAGAGATTAGGTAATGGAAAGCATGTTCTCACTAGTGATTTGGAAGATGATTGACACTACCGAGGTATAACATAAAAAAAACAAGGCCATACTGATTTAAAATAATCAAGTATGGCTTTTTTGAAAGGAGTAATTGATACTTATGAATAAGTATTCAGGCTTAATATTGAGACCTAGTGGTGAATTTAGAAAAAATTCAGCATGTATTTCATTGGTCATCGACAAAGATAAAACATCTTATGAAGCTCTGTTAGCTTTATCAGTAATGCTAAAGGTTTCATCTAACGCATATAAAGATGAGAGAGGCTATAAGCTTAGATTGATGAACTTATATTCTTCGACAGTTAGTTTTGGTGCTGTCAGATATGGAAATAAATATTTGTTCAATATTTTGTTGGAATGTCCTTTGGACAAGTATATAGAATCTTCTTTTTCTTCTTTGGAAAGTAAAGTATTTAAAACATACAAGGATTTGATTTATAAAGGTTTTGATCATGATGAGGCAAAACTGATGTTGGTCAAAGGAAGAATGATTAGAGATAATGGAGATACGACAGCTAATCCTTTCTTTATGGCTCTAGAAGGATTGAGGAAGAATTTCTTCCCGGAAGCCACTTTCGGATATCCACCTTGTGGTGACAATACGAGAATTATGTCTTTGACTTTTGATGATTTGGAGAAGGCTTTGGAGGCTGTTAGAAAAGCTGACGCATATATAGGAAGTGTCGGATTTCAGAAAAAGGGAAGAGAGTTTGGCAAATTATTTAGTATCGGTGAAAAAGCTCCTGAATGGAAATTCGATATATCTGTTGAAGACAAGGTGAGCGATTTGTCATTGATCAAAGATGGAATCACTTCTTCTTGCATCGCTATCGGTTATCAAATAGAGGCTGAGCAAGGCAACAAAGGACATGCACTAAAGAATATATTATCTAAAGTTCTCTCTGATGATAATTCTCCTTTGTTCCAAGGATTAAGAGAAGAAAAGGGCCTGACATATGGTGTAGACGTATCGTTCCCTAAAGGCGATAAGGCGATGATCGTATCTTCTGTGATCGATGCAAAGAATGTCGACGAATTTATTAAGACTACCGATAAGCTTTTATCCACTTGTGCTGAATCTATAACTCAAGAGCGACTTGATGATATAAAGAAAGCTATAAAGACGAGTATCGACGATATGTTTGGAGAACCTACTACTTATGCTTTAGCTTTGAATAAATCAGTTTTGAATCAATCTCCCTCGACTGCAGATGAATTGATGAAATTATATGACAGTATTACATTGGATGATGTCAAAGATGCTATAAAGTCATTGAAGAAGGTTGGAAGCTTCACTGTCAATCCTTCTAAGGAGAACTGAAATGGATAAGTATTATTTTAAAAGACTTAAGGTTTCTTTATATGAAGGAAAAACAAAGGATGGATTGTCTTATGTTTTAGCTCCTTCAAAAGCTAGCAATATTAAATATTTTGGAATATTGATTCCTAAGGGCGGTCTCATGGATGAGGTAGAAATAGGAGGGACAAAGATTCCTGCTGGCATCGCACATCTTTTGGAACATAGATTGTTTGAAACCGCGCAGGGAGATACTTTGAAGAAGTTCTCGACTCAAGGTGCTTTCGCTAACGCCTATACGACTCAATCTTGTACATTCTTCTATTTCGCTACATCTCAAGGCTATGAAGAACCATTGAACACTTTGTTTTCTATGTTCAAGTATTTTTATCAAACAAATGAAAAACTAGAAGCAGAAAAGCCTATTGTTTTAGGTGAATTAGCATCCGGACGTGATGATCCTAGTTATGTTTTCGATAGGCAAATGGTCAAATCACTTTATTTCTCTTCTCCTTTGAAAGAAGAAATCATTGGAACAGAGAAATCTCTTCAATCCATCCATTTGTCTTCTGTAAAGAAGTTTTATGAACAATACTATTCTGTCGAGAATTTAACTTTCTTTGCTGTCGGTGATTTCGATCCTCAAGAAGTTGTTAAATTGTTGAATAAGGCTGGATTACCATCATTTAAGAAATTACCTGTTAAGAAATATCAAAACGATGAGAAATATGACAAGGTTGTTGAGCCATATACTGAAATCAATTCTCCAGATGGTCAGACTTATTTGGGTGTGGGAATCAAATTTCCTCGTAGACAAGAACTATATGAAAAATTTGGGGATGATCTATTTGCTTTCTATGAAATGGCTGGAGATATGGTTTTCTCCTCAGTCCATGAATCGATAGCAAAGATGAGAGATGATGGATTGATTATTTTCAACAATGGTCATTATTTAGAAGAAGCTGGAGAAGATACATATATGACTGCATTCTTCGAAACTAATTCACCTGATAAGCTTAAGAATGCTTTGGAGAAACATTTCTTGGATTTGCCTAAGGCTTATAAATCGATGACTTCACCATTTAGATCCATGCAGCTTTCTTTCTTAGGGTCCAGTATCGAAGATGTCGGTGATAGCGAGGACTATTTGACTAATTTAATCGATGGATATTTGAATCATTTCGCATGGCCTGCTTTGGTCAACAGAGCTTTAGCCTTCAAAAAGAATGATGCCTGTAATTTTGTAAAGGAAGTATGCAGCTTTCCTAGAGCATATGTCTTGTTGAAAGGCAAGAAGTGATGATGAAAGTTGGAATTGACAATGTTCTCATTTCAAGAATGAAGGACTTGAATCCGGCTTTTCCAAAGACTTATTTGTCAAAAAAAGAGTACGAAGTTTATCAGAAGTTTGTTAGTCAAGATAGAAAAGATGATTATTTAGCTTCGAGATTTGCTGCAAAAGAAGCTTTTGTTAAAGCTAGTGGAAAAAAAGATATAAAATATAGCAGTGTTGAGATATTGGATGATACGACTGGAAGACCACATTTATATGTCGATGGGGTTGAAGTAGGACAAGTTTCATTGACTCATGATTTTATTGCTAGTGCGATAGTTCTACTCGATGATTGATTTTATAAGGGAGATATTTATTATGGATTTCTATGCAAAGCTTATATCAAAAGATGCTATTCAACTTTGGGTAAAAAAAGGATTATGGCCTAATGGTAAGGATCCTTATCTTAGACTCTATGATCGCTATAAGCCTGTTTTGACTTTGAAGCCTATCTCTGTAGCTGATCAAGGCGATCACTACATGTATATGCTTCCTGTTCAATATGATTTCAATGTCGATAACGATTATAGTATTCTTGATATATTGAACAATGTCATTAAATTAGATATTTCAGTATTGGGTGATTATGATGACTTTGATAAGAAATACAGATATGATGGTCCTTTAGGTGCTGTATATTCAAAAGAAGAGACATCCTTCTATGTGTTTGCTCCTTTTGCTACTACCATGTTCGTTCACTATAGACTCGTAGGTCAAGATTCAGTCTCATCTGTTCCGATGGAAAGAATGAAATGTGGTGTTTATAAAGTCACCGTCAAAGGTGACTTGGATGGTGCTAGTTATTTATATGCAGGTTGCAATGGAGGTAAGTTCTTTACTTCTACTGACCCTTATTCCTTTGGGTTGTCATCCAATTCACGTTATTCTTTTGTCATCAATCCAGAAAAAGTATTATCCCGTCCTTTGAATAGAGAAAATCTTAGACCTTTGGATTTGACTAAGATGTCCGTTTATGAAGTAGACGTCAGAGATATGACTTCATTGACTGATATCCAAAACAAAGGAACTTATCTAGCTTTGACTAAAGAAGGTTTAAAGACTGAAGACGGATTCCCAATTGGATTAGATTATTTGAAATCATTGGGTGTAACTCATATTCAAGTGTTACCTGTTTTGGATTTTCAAACTATCGACGACGATGATCCTTTCAAGACTTATAACTGGGGTTATGATCCAGTTAATTACTTCACCCCTGAAGGATCGTATTCAACAGAACCTAATAATCCTTATAAGAGACTGTTCGAATTGAGAGATATGATTGCTGGATTCCATAAGAATGGATTGAGAGCTGTATTTGATGTAGTTTATAACCACGTATTCAACAAAATTACAAACTCTTTAGATATTCTTGCTCCTGGATATTACTTTAGAAAGAATAAAGATGGTTCTTTATCCAATGGAAGCTTCTGTGGAAATGATTTGGAATCTAGACATTATATGTGTAGAAGACTTATCAAAGATTCTTTACGTCATGCAATTGAATTTTTCGGGGCTGATGGCTTCAGATTCGATTTGATGGGAATCATCGACTCGACAACGATGAAAGAAGCTTATGAGAGTTTGAAGAAAGACTATCCTGATATAGTTTTTTATGGAGAAGGATGGGATATGCCTACAGCATTGCCTTATCAAGAAAAGACTTGTGACGGTAACGGATTATCATTACCTGACATCGGATTCTTCAACGGATTCTTTAGAGAAGCTTTGAAAGGAGGAATAGGTGATTCTATTGGCTCTTGTGGATATTTGGATGGAAATTTAGGAAAGATTGAGGATTTTAAATACGCGTTTGCTGGAAGTGTTATGGATATGGGTAGAAGACCGATGTTTGTAAAGACTTCTCAATCTATTAACTTTGTCGAATGTCACGACAATGAAACTTTGTTCGACAAGATTGAATATGTCTGCAAAAATGAATCGCCAGATGAGAAAAAGAAACGCATTAATTTGATAAACGCATGTATTGTATTCGCTCAAGGAATTCCATTCTTCCATATGGGACAAGAATTTGGTGGAACTAAAAGAGGATATGGCAATACATATAATGCAGGAGATGAATTGAACGGCTTCAACTATGATTTAGCAAGTCAAAATCGTGACATGATTAAGTTCTTAAGAGATGCTTTGGAATTGAAAAAGCAACTTCCTATTAGCTTCTTAGAACGTGAAGATATCGTCAAGCATATATGCTTTGAAAATATTAAACATGGTGCTTTGAAGGTTACTTATAATTTTGATAATGGTGAGGCATATCACATCATAATCAACCCATCCAAGGAAACTTTCTCATATAATTTCAGTAAATATGTAAAGATAATCTTCAATGGAAAAGGTAAAATCCCTTCCGGATGTGATTTTTATTCACAGCTTCTTATAGTTCCTGCTATTTCATTTAATATTTGTTATCAGCGAAAAGATTGAACAAAAGGAGGATTGAAATATGCCTAGTGTAATGAGACTTGTTTGGCCGTTTATATTTAGAGTAGCAACAAAAAGTCCTAAGATTTATACTTATGCAAACCATCCGGAGAAGGCACCTTTGGATGTTAGATACAATTTATGCAGGGAAGCTGCCCTTACACTTTATAGACCATTTAGAATTAAATACATTATCAAGGGTGAAGAGAATTTACCTGAAGGAAGAGTATTGTTCTGCCCAAACCATCAATCAGATTGGGATTGTGTTTCTATGTTGATGGTAAATAAGAAACCAGCAGGACTTTTAGCTAAACTCGATGTTTCTAGAATGCCAGTCATCGATGGTGTATTGAGATCTGTCAGTGGTGATTACATCAATAGAGGTTTTCCTCTTTCAGAATTGAGAACGATAAATAGTATTGGGAAAAAATTAGTTGCTAATCCAGATATGTCTTATTTCATTTGGCCTGAAGGGACTAGGACTCCAGATGTTGTTCATCATACATTGAGTGAATTTCACTCAGGTGCTTTTAGAGTCGCCCAAACATCCAAAGCTCCGATTGTTCCAATCGCCCTTTTTGGAACATATACCTTGTTAGATTTCAAATCTAAAGATAAAAAAGTATATCCTATTCAGATATCGTATTTGAAGCCTATTTTTTATGACGAGTATAAAGACTTGAGACCTGTTCAAATAGCTCAATTAGTTCAGTCGAGAGTCGATGAAGAAGTTTCTCGTCAAAGAGAAGAGCAACCTAAATTAGAGGAATATTGGAATAGACCTGAGAATGTCAAGATTTATAAGAAAGAATCCAAGGCTTGGTACAAGGCTTATTTGAAGGAGCGTAAAGCACAAAAGAAGGAAGAAAAGCCTCGTATTAAAGAGTGGAGAAAGACTCATCCTCTTCAACCTAAAAATTCTAAACCTAAATTGACTAAAGAGCAAAAAGCTAAGATTCAAGAAATGCGTGAGGAAAGAAATCAATTGGTCGAAAAATTCAAAGAGCAAGGGCGCTTAGAAGAAGAGGAGAAGAGAAAACAAGAATCTTCTTCTAAATAATAGCTATGGATTATAGAAACATATATCAAGTTATATTAGATATATTGGAATCAAAAAATGATTCCAAATTTAGCAATGTTTTAAAAGATATGAAGGTTGCTTCTCCTGATGGATCTAAAGCAGCTAATAATAAGCTAATTCATGATTTGTTTTTGTCGACTGGGAAAGATATAGTCGAATCGGAGTTTGGCTATTCGACTGCTGTTAAATTTATAAAAGATGAATCGATCTCTTATCCAGAGCTTAATGATTTAATAATCGATAAGTCTGATTATATCAACAGATGTTTGGATAAAGAATCTTCTACAGCTTATTATCTTCTTTACTGGACTTTTAAGATGTTTTCAATGTTATATAAACCTGATAGATATCTTGATGAGCTTGTAACTACTTTTAAACCTATTTTGGATGATCATGGAAAAGAGATAATGAATCCATGGCTTTATCATTTCATGGATGGATATAGAACTTATTTTTTTAAGGAATATGAGAAGAGCTCAGCCGCAAATAATGACGGATATAATTATGCAGCTTCATGGTTGTTCGGTGCTAGTCACATGACTCAGACGATAATGCTGAGATTTGGTCTATCTTATTGGAAGAGTGTCTATCCTCATTTTGAATGGTTTTCACCAAGAAATGATGATAAGTTTGAAGTCAATCCTAATTTTTTAGCTAAGACTTTAGCCTATAAAGATGGAAAAGAAATTAAAGAATTCTTACCGATCTTTATTTCTTTTGGCCATCAGATTACATTCAATTATAAAAATCATTTGTATAGTATTAAATTCCTATATTCTGATGTCGATGAAGACGATATCGTATTGATGATGGACGGAAAAGAATATAAAAGATTTGATTTCTTGGATGATTTTATAAAGGACAAGTCTATAGACGGTCATAGAATAATGGATGTATTTGATGAGTGTCTCAATGTGACCATAGAAATAAAATAACAATTGATCGATGAATGAAAAAAACACCAAAGGGTTTAACCGATGGTGTTTTTTAGTCTAGTTCAATTAATTTCTTCTTATCGATTTTTCCTACATTTGTAAGAGGCAATTTGTCGATGACTGTTATCTTTTCAGGAACTGCGTATTTGATCAATTCATTAGACAAAATTTTTCTTACTCTTTTTACTAATTCACTGGTGTCAATATTTTTAGAATCTGACTTTATGAACAAGTGTACATATGGATGATCGGGGTTATCTATATATACAGCAGCACAATTTTCAACACCTTCAATCTTATTGGTCATGTCTTCTATATCGGCTGGGAATATATTGAATCCAGCGATTTTGAACATATCTTTTATTCTTCCTTTGATGAATAAGAATCCATCCTCATCGATATAACCTTCGTCGCCTGTCAAAACCCATCTAATTCCATTTTCATCAGTTACAAAGGTTTTATCAGTTGCTTCTTTGTCGTTTAAATAACCTAATGCTAAGCAAGGGGCTGAAATACAAATCTGACCATTTTTATTTGTGCTTAATGTGTTACCATTTTCGTCAATTACTTTAAGTTTGACATCTGGGAATGGCTTACCGACGGAGCCGGGTTTTCTATCAAAAGTTCTATTTACTACAACCACTGTGACTGTTTCAGTTAAACCATAACCTTCCAATAATCTACATTTTGAATTGTTCTTTTCCATGATGGAATCAAATTCAGTAAACACTGTCGGGTTAGTCTTATCTGCACCGATGAACGCATGGGTTAGATTTGAGACGCTAGGATTATTTAATGTTTTTCCTTTTAGCATTCTTTTAGCTAAATAAGGAATTACTATTAAATATCGAAGTTTTCTAGCCTTAATAAGCTTTCCTATTTCTTTCTCATTATATGTAGCCATTAAGTCTGAGGTTGCATAGTTGGTCAAAGGTGCGTGAACACCCATTGCTAAACCAAAGCCATGGAACATAGGCAAGAACCCAAGCATTCCAGATCCTTTGCAATACCTATATTGATCACCTAAGATCCAAGCTACATTTTCTCCTTGATAGTTTACTGCCCTATCATTTAATACGACGATTTTACTTTTTCCTGTTGTTCCACCACTTTGTAAATAGAAAGAGGGTTTATATTCATCAGTGTTCCTTTCGATTGGCTCTTTTGTGAAAGGAACTGAAGTTAAATCATGGCCTTTGCTTCCTTTTAGTTTTGATGCATAGGCTATTGGATAGAAAAAATCTTCGATTGGACTTAATTCATTCTTTGGACTTATTGTATAAATAGGGCATTGTTTAATATCTTTGTAAATTGAGTATCGTTGGTCTAATACAAGTAATAATTTTGTTTTGGTCTTTTTTAAATCTTCTTCCAAAGCTTTAGCAGGGATTAAAGGATGAACTATAAAATTTATTGCACCAATACTATTCACAGCATACATTGCAAAGATTGAGCTTGGAATATTAGGTGCAGCAATGCAAACTACATCATCCTTTCTTATACCTAGGTTATAGAGACGAGATGCATATTTATCGACTTGATCTTTCAAATAATCATAGGAAAACTCTTTTCCTCTAAATCTCAAAGCTACTCCGTGATGACGCGTACTAATTAGTGCGATTCTTCCCCATACAGTGTTTTCAAATGCCATACCTTTTTCCTCTTTATTCGAAAAACTCACCTATTATATATAGATTGTATCTTATTTATCAAATACTTATTCTATAACCGAGTGCAAATAAAATCGAAATCACAACAATCCAAATTACAGGTTGATGAATAATATAGACTAAGAATGTATGCCTTCCAATTAAGCAGACAGGTTTATTCCATTTTCCATCTAACTTTGGTAAGACGGATTTTTTGCCTCTCTTACCATCATATAGCCATTTTCCAATTGCAATACCGACTAATATTTTCCCCATATTCGGTAAAAGACCGAAGTCATCGTTGTATGTATAGGCAAATCCCAATACTACTTTCATAAAAATTGATGGGGTTAACATAGCGGTCGAATAGACTCTATAAACTGTTGCATATTCTATATACATTCCATATCCAGTCATTCCCAGTCCGATTATTAATAGAACCCAAGGTGATATCTTGATTTTTATGTATTTGCATATCAGTTCAAATATGGAATAAATTAATAATGATAGACCCATACAATGTAGGATGCCGAATATGATTGTCATATCATCACCTGTTGTAATTGAACCTAGATATGTTACTAAAGTAATTAATAAAGCAACTAATGAAATTTTTATAGATCTTAATAAATTGGAATGTGACAAAGAACACGATACACCAGTTATAAATAAGAACCCACCAGAAAAGAAATTTACAAAATATATCATATAGTCTTCTCTTAGAATTTCGTTACAAATTCTAGATAAGCTATTTAGGCCGACATAAATTGAAGACATCTCGTACCAGTTGGAGAAAAGAGTTGGAAAGAAAGTAAAGTCCCAAGCAAAATGATAGAGAATAACTCCGAAGAAGAAAAAGCCACGCAAAAAATCAATTTCCCAAATTCTTTGTCCACTCTCTTTATTCTTCAACCCTTCTATTGAGTTTCCTAAATTCAATCTCTCTAAAGTAGGGCTTTTGCTTATTTGATATTTATTCATATTTGAAATCATATCACTATTTTCAAGAATCTATTATCACCCTCATAATTTTCATTCTTATTGAATAAAATTATATCAATGAGTATTTTAAATCCCATACATTAATAAGGAGTAAGTAATAACCTATTTATATATATTTCCATTATGTTAAAATAAATCGCTGTTTATAGGGATTCTTTAATGCAAACACTAGAAATTATTTCTTTGATTGTAACTATAGTTTGTCTTCTATCATTTTCATTGGTTTTTACATTTTTATTTAGACATTATTTTTTATCTCAAATTCATACCATAGAGAATGGCGAAGATGATTTGTATCTCTTAGACAATGTAATTGAAGAAACCAAACGTGAAAAAAGCAAGAGAAGAAAAGCAATGAGAATTGTCGGAAAGGTTATTTCCTATTTGATTCTTGGAGTTATTGCTGCTTTCTTCATTTATTCCTTGGTTAATAGATTTACATCTGGTGTGACTATGATTGGGGATAAGGCGATGGTGGTCATAGGTTCTGGATCTATGAGTCAACAAAATGAAGCAAATACGTATTTGAAAACTAATAATTTGAATAATCAATTCAACACGTATGACATTATTCAAATTCAAAAGTACAAAGATGTAGATCAAGTGAAGCTTTATGATGTTGTAGCTTATAGAAACGATAAAAATATTGTGATTGTTCACCGCGTTATCAATATTAAAGAAACTGATGGCATTAAAACATTCATAACTCAAGGTGACTCTAACAATACTTCTGATGTTGGATCTCAATATAAAGAATCTCTTTCTTATGATCGTATTGTAGGTTATTACACAAACTTTAGAATTCAAGGAGTTGGAGCGTTCATAGTGTTCCTTCAAAGCAATTCGGGAATTATTACTATTTTCTGTGTCTTATATTGTTTTGGTATGTATGAATACTATAGCGATAAATATCAAAAATCCATTTCTAAAAGAACTGATTTCTTATTAAATACATTACCATTTTCAGCGGAGTATGACAGCAGTGAAGATGTCGAACAGACATCTTATGAAAAACTTGTGTTCAAAGGTGAATCGTATTTATTTGCAAATGACAAGCTTATCGAAAAAAAGAAAGCTGATGATGAGACTGATATGGGTGAAGATAAATCTGAATCTGAGGTTTCTAGTGATGGTTCTTAGGTTTGATTATAATTCTAAATAAATCGCTAGTGTTTGTAAGTTTGTCTAAAGATAGGAGGATATAAAACATGAAAAAAGTTCATATTACAAGAAAGAATTGGATAGCAGTATCAATAGTTTTCCTTTATTGTTTGTTGTTTGTTTGTATTGCTGGATGCTTGGATGCTAAGAATTCAATATTCAGTTCAAAGAATCCCATACATATGATGGCTGAATCATTGTTGGGATCGAAAAACATGATAAATGCAGAATTCAATGCATGGATTATGATTTATTTGTTTGCTATATATGCATTTGTTTTTGCTGCAGCATTTATATTTGAAATGAGAATGGCAAAATTCTATGACAATAAAATTCACACAAGAAAATGGGTGATTACATATATAGTAACCGGCTTGCTTTGTGCTGCATTATGGCTTGGAATATCACTTGTTTGTCAACTTCCTATTGGAACTGATTCAGTCACTTTTGCTAGCAACCTAACGCTTAGTTTCAAGTTTTTAGGTGAAGTGTTATTGCTCACATTGATAATTGGAATCTTTGTTGCAGCGTTTATATTTTCAATATGTGCTATTTTCATCAACTTTAGAAACATCGATAAGCCTTATAGATTCTTTAAACCCGAAGAATATGATGATTTCGAAGAACAAAGAGACGAAGAAGTCGAAAAGAAGAGAGAAGAACAAGGAGAATTGTCTGATATTCTTGGTGTTGATCTTCCTAAAATAAATACAAGTTGTGTTTCTTCTAACAATGCTGGGGCTAGTGGTTCTACAAATGAAGTGTCTCTTGGAACCAAAGAATATGTATTTCCTGGATTATGCTCAATAGATAAGGAGTCGATGGATACAATTTCCGCTCAAAATATTCCTGAAAACGGCATTTCTTTGAAGGATATGGCAGATAGATTTAGAAATTATTTAGCTAAACAAGAAGGATTATATTTTGATATAAGAACGATTCGTTCGTTCCTAGCTGGTCTTTCTGTCTCTAGATTGATTATTTTGGAAGGATTGTCAGGAACAGGAAAATCATCAATAGCTCGTTATTTCTCTACATTTATCGGAGAAGATTCATTCTTTGCTCCGGTTCAGGCTTCATGGCGTGATAGAACTTCATTGTTAGGCTACTATAATGATTTCTCCAAGCGTTATCACGAAACACCTTTTATTCAAAGACTATATAAAATGACTTATCAATCGAATCATGTTAATATCATGGTTTTGGATGAAATCAATATTGCACGTGTCGAATATTATTTTGCTGATTTTCTTTCTATTTTGGAATATCCAAAGGATAAGTGGATTTTGAATATTATGCAATTGCCTTATGGGTTTGAAGCACCTGAGCATTTGATAAATGGTGAATTACATATTCCAGAAAATACATGGTTTATCGGAACTGCAAATAAAGATGATTCAACCTACACAATTACTGATAAGGTTTATGACCGTGCTATTACTATTTCTTTCGATGGAAGAAATGAGCCTTTTGTTGTCGATGGTGATGCTGATCCTATTATGATTTCCTACGATGATTTAAACAAAAAGTTTGATACTGCTAAATCTACCGTGGAGAATAGGATGAGTGAAGATGACTATAAGAAATTCTCTACTATCACTGACTTCGTAAATGATACATTCGATATCACATTTGGTAACCGTATTTTAAATCAAATCGATGACTTTGTTCCTGTATTTGTCGCTCTCGGAGGAACTAAGGAAGAAGCTTTGGATTTCTTGTTCTCTAGAAAAGTTATTTCTAAATTGGATGGAAGATTTGAAGATTATGTCAAGGAAGGATTGAGTTCATTGTTGTCTTTGATCGACGATACTTATGGCGTCAATTCCTTTATGCTAACTAGAAGTGAAGTTAAGAAATTTATGAGAAAGCTTTAATCTTTGTTATATGGACTTGAAAACTAAGAAAAATGTTGGTGTACTGAGATCGTTCTACTCCAGGACTTGGAGCGTGTTTTCAAAGCCTACAAATTTTAGAAATCTCAAGGATTTAGTAAAGAATAAGCAGTATATATTGCCTTCTGATGAAGAATTAAATTTCAAAGATGCCTTAGATAAAATAGATTCTTTAACAAAGGTTTTGGAAAGAATCTTATCCATCGTTAGAAAGCCTGTCTTTAAAACTGATAGTGAAAGATTGGTGAAGAGAAGTGATTTAGTATCAAGCCTCGACCAAAAAGGTTTTATCGATACGATGAGAGATATTTCTCTTTGGAAAGAAAAAAATGGTGAAAAAACCCCTGAATTTGTTCATACTAGTGAATCTATAGATTCTGTCATTATGTATGAAAACAAGTTTATTTGTCTACTAGTAGATTTACTGAGCGAAGACATCGATGATTTCTCTTTAATGGAAGAAGATTATTTCTCTTCTCTGGCTGAATCTTATGAAATGCCTTCTTTAACTTATTCATCTCATTCATTTTTAAATGAATTACCTTTATTTAAAGGACCTATCGATAGAGAATTCTATGATATTCCTGACAAGAAACCGGATTTCACTGAAAAACTAGGCAAGGCCAAGAAATATATTAAGTTTATTAAATCTAGCAAATTTTATAAATCTGTTTCTCCTTATAAAATTAAGAAAGACATAATTCCTACAAATGTCTTGATTCATAACCCTCTTTATTCTTACTGTTATAAATTTTATTTAGATAATTATTTGAATCAAAACTATCCTTCTGATTGTATGGATAAAAGTTATTTCAACTTTATTGTCTTGAGGCTGTTGAACTTGTTGGACACATGTGGTGTTGATCTAGATGAACAAATATTCAAAATGAATAAGGATGGCTTTATAGAATTTAATCCTATCGTATTTGTGAAAGATCAGATGACTTACTCATTGAAAGAAGGAGCTGATCTATCGTTGAGTATTGATTTAGATTACAAAGGTGAGCAGAGTAGTTCTATAATCCACATGATTAGAAAAGTTGATAAAAAATCATTAAAGTCTATTAGAACTAAAAAGAAGAATGATGAGAAGATATTTGATAATTCTATTTTTATAACTGCTTCTAACAAATCTAATTATTACAATAAGATTCTTGTATCTTCATATTATAAGAACGATCAAACTAGTCTTATGAATCTAATAAAAAGTTTAGGACTTGTCTTTAAAGTTAAGAACAAATTCGAAGTCTGCCCTGTATGTGGAAGTAGGAATGTTTATAACTTTGGAACTAAGGCTCATTGCTTGAATTGTGATTCCAGTATGTCTTATTTTAAAAATGAAGATGACTCATTTAATCTCTGGATAAAGAGTATTTTAAGAAAGGAGGATTGATCTATGGAAGAGGAAAAGAATGAAAAAAATCCAATTGAAATAGAACCGATTCTTCAAGTCGAAAAATTGGTTAAATCCTATGGTAAACGTGTTGTTGTAAATGAATTGTCATTCATAGTTAATCCAGGTGAATGCTATTGTCTTTTTGGTAAGAATGGTATTGGTAAATCAACTACTTTGGATTGTATTGTCGGTTTGAAAACAAAGAATGACGGAATCGTTAAATTGGATGGATTGGATTTGGATAAAGATCCAATTAATTTTAAATTGAATTTAGGATATGTTCCATCGGAACCTATCCTCTATGAGATGATGACAGGTGAGGAATATTTGAAATTCATCGGTTCATCTTATCAGATGATCGATGAGGTATTCCATAGGAATTATCAGGCGTTGCTGATCAAATTTGATATGCCTGAATCTGATATGAAGAGACGTATCAGTGAGTATTCTCATGGTATGAAACAAAAAGTGGCATTGATGGCTTCTATCATCCATAACCTAGATCTTTGGGTGTTGGATGAGCCTACAGTCGGATTGGATATTATGGTCTATAAGACTTTGGTCGATGTCATAAATGACTTTAAGAGAGCTAAGAAAGGAATTTTAATAGTTTCACATAGTATAGATTTCATTTTTGATGTGGGTACAAAGGCGTGTCTTTTGAATAACGGTGTTATTCAAACTACCTTTGATTTAACATCTCGTAATCCTTATTTGAAGACGGATATGAGGAATTTGTTCTTCTCCATATATAAAGGAGATAAAAAATGATTATTGAGTTAGTCAATAAGGAATTTAAATTGGCTAAGGCTAAAAGTGGCAATAAATCCACTTTGATAGCTATATTGTTAAAAGCTATAGCAGCTTGTCTTTTGATTGCTCTAATTTCTTATTTGACTTACTCATTAGATACAAAGATTAGCGCTTATTCCTCTGACTCTAGTTTTGATTTCTTAGTCTTTTCTATTTTTGTTATGTTTATTCTAGGAATAATAGAAGGATTAGTCAGAGCTAGAAAAGTAATGTTCGACAAGAAAGATTCGATGATTCTTGCTCCTTTATGCATAAGTACTGATAGTAAAATCATAGCTAAGATGATTTATGTCTATTTATATCAAGTGATAGAGTCTTTTATAATGTCTTTCCCTATCCTTGTCACTTATGGAGCTCTTAGGCAATTTATCCCTTATTATTACGTTTTTTGTATTTTATATCCATTCATTATTTCCTTATTTTCAATCGGTGTGATATTTACTTTAGTCGTACTGGTACAAGTTATATATAAGTTTCTTCAAAATAAAGAATGGCTCCAGTTTATTTGTGCTAGTGTGATAGTCGTAGGTCTTTGTTATTTGTATCAAGTTTGTTTAAACCTCTTTCTCAAAGTGTTAGATAACTATTCTTTTAAGGATATATTCTCCTCTATATTCATTAAAGCCATAGATGGTATGTGTCCTTTCCTTCTTCCTGTTTATTCTATTCTTTCTCCCGTTATAAAATTTAAGAATATTCTTTCTTGTGTATTGATCTCTTTAGGTCTTCTTCTTTTGTTTTTGGTAATCGGATATTTCTTGTCTGTTACTTTTTATACGATCATAAATCAAAGAGATGATCACAATAAGAATAAAACCGGTGGAAAATACAAGTCTATAGGCGATATGAAGAAAGGTCTTATTAAGAAAGAATTGATGCTTATCTTTAGAAATAGTGGAAACACATTTTCTTATACTGCTTTGTTGATAATGCTGCCTTTCTTATCCTTTGCTGTCTTATCTTCTATAAACACAATTCTCCAGAAGAATCTTAGAGTCTTATTGATGTTCGTTCCAGACATGATGACTTTGATACAAATGTTATTGCTCTTAGAGTTTGTTTTAGTCATTCATTCAAGTGGAACATCTTCTTTTTCTATGGAAGGTCAGAATTTGATGAATGTGAAGTTGTTGCCAATCAATGATAAATTGATCACACTGACTAAAGTATTAATTCCTTTATCTTTGACTTCTATTTCATATTTTGTAACTGTCCTGGCTTGTTATTTGACCGATAACATAACCTTATCGTCATTCTTTTTCTTCTTGTTTATAGGATTGTTGCTATTAGTTATAATGAATTTTGGCGGTGTCGTCATGGATATGCATGATTTAGGTGCGGTGAAGAAGAAATTCTCTACTTTGTTTTCATATAGTGTAATAGTTTATCCGATGTTGTTGGTGTTGGTTGATATCGGACTTGATTTCACGATTATGAAAGGAGTTGGAATATTGTATTTTGATTTAGGTTTGACTTTTATTTTATCTATTCTTGTCGTGGTTTTCTTCTTAAAGAAAAGTTCTACCTATTTTAAAAAGATGGAGGTTAGAAACATATGAAAAGAAAAACTTTAGTCATCCTTCTTATCATTCCATTCCTCTTGGGTATTCTCTCTTTTGTGACAGTGACAATTTTGACTCGTGCTGTTGCAGTAGATATTTCAGATATATCTTGGAATTATAGGCAAAATGAGGGGTTTAAGACTAATAACACATATAAGTTAGAAGCTACTCCTGTCAGCGATCCTAATAATATTTTAGCTGATGGTAATGATTTAATTTGGTCTTTATCTAATTCATCCTCGGATGATGTGGCAGAGATTGTGCAAAATGATGATAATTTCAATCTTAAAGTCAATAAAGAGGGCGAGATAGATGTGACTTGTTCTAATGAGAAGAAGACTGTTTCTAAAACTTTCCACGCATATTGTTATGATAAAGGTGTGATCATCGTCAATTATAAAGGAAAAGTAAGTGGACAAAGTTCTAAATCATACTTGGATTTTGGTCAATACGATCCCTCTTATTCTTCATTGGAATATGATGGATTACATACAGTCGCTTCAAAGGTTAAACTCGATATTCAATGCGTCATAGATACTGACGAACATAGTTCCTATAGGGTTTTATCGAAATCGGACAATATATCTTTCGATGATGGCTCCAAGGAGATTTCCTTTGATGGGTATGGAGATGCGTTCATAACATTTGTCAGTTCTTTAGATGATAGTGTTTCAAATACTTATAGATTCAATATAGTCAAAGACGGTGTCAATGTTTATAACTATAACGATTTGTTGATGTGCACCAACAAATCTTCGACTGGTCATCCAGTTGTCATGCAGACATCGCTAGGATCTTTAGCAGATGTATATGTTGCTAGTGGAGTGGACCCTAGCAATGAAAAAAAGATTTTATATAAAAACGAACTTAAATCAGATGCTAAGACTGACAAACTATTTGGAAATTATAGTTTTGACACTGATTCATTTTCTTTCTCAAATGAATACTATGAATTTGAATCCACATATCACACAACTTATATCGATGAATTTAATGAGACTAATAAAGATGCTTTGATTGAACCTGTTTCAAAGAAATTAATTGCTGGAATAAGAGCACAAAAAGATTTATATGGGAATGGATTTACCATCAATTTGAATAATCTCGCTTTCCCTAGAAATGGAGCTCCTGATAAGAATAGAAATGGAATTATTGTTCCTGATGCTAATAAAGATTATTTCCAAGGACCTCTTCCTTATATAGGAATAGGTGATATATCGACAAATCCTTTTGTTGAAGCTTATGCTCAAGACAATGTCGGATTATTGTTGGATGGAGACAATATCACTTTAGATAATATAAGAATCCAAAATTCAGATGCACAAAATGATATGTACAATTACTTTTATACTGGTACAGTACTAGAGGTGAACGGAAAAAATAACACTGTTCAAAATAGTGTTTTGTCCAATGGTAAGAATATAATACGTGCATTTTCCACTGATGGATTGACAATAGATAATTCTATTTTGAAAGACTCGGGTGAATTCTTGCTACTGGTGGGAAGTAATTTAGAAAATAAAGTAGATAAAAGCAAAGAAGCTTCTATTGTGATGCCAGATGGAAGTACAAAGACTAGTCAATTCACTAGTTATTACGACAGCCAAGGTGATGCCAATGATGGATTCAATATGGATAATATGGTTCAATCGATTTTGACGGATGGATTGAGTCAGCCTTCTCAATCATCAAGAAAGACATTTGAAAGTATCCAAAATGGATTAGATAATGATGAGAATATAATCGATTCTAACGGTTCTAAGAAATACGATGCTGTAATAAATGTCAAGGATACATCATTTGCAAATTCAGGTGTATTCTCAATAGGTGTCGAGACATCCTTCAATGGACCTATGATGTATAACGGCTCTCCTACTTCTATCATTGGAATGCTAGGAAGTATGGGAAAGACTTGTAAATATGATCAAATCGGTGGAACTAGCTATCCCATCAAATTAAATATTACTGGAAATAGCTTGTTCTATGATTGGAAGGACATAGATGATATTATGACTTCAGCATTGATTTATGAGCAACTATCGTTGTTGTTGGCAAGTCTTGGAAAGGACTTTGAGGGAATGTCCATAGATGATTTCTTCAAAGTTAAGGATGTATTAAAAAAATCAGCTGAATCCAACGGATATTTGTATAAAATAAATGATAAGAACTATTTGAATACTGCTGTCGTCTTCTATGGTGGAGGATTGAATAGTTCGGATGTTGAGATTGAATCTTCTGATTCGAATATGATCTTTTCTAAGAAGAAGACACTAGATATGCTAATGTCTTATTTCAGTGGCGGATATACTAATTCTATAGCCGCAGCGTTAGCTAGAGCTGTTCTTTGTGTCACAGGCTCACATCCGTTCTACTTCTATTCGAATGGTAAGTTGAATTTGAATGAAGGAGAAAAGCCGTATCTATTTGATCAAAGTCCATCGGACGACCTCAGGAGGTAAAGGTATATGAAAATGAAAAGATTAATAGCTGTATTATGTGCTTCTATGTCTATTGGATTGATGCCGTTAGCTTCGTGTTCTTTTTTCAATACTGATCAAGCTTTGCAGATCAAGTCTGTCACTCATGATAGTGATGAGAACGGGAATGTCATCGTTACAATCACTTATACTGATGAAGAAGCTACTCCGACCAAATTTACTATCCCAGCTGGAATCTCGGGAAAGGAAGGTGTTGGAATCGCCTCAGTCGATGCAGTTGAAAATAAGGATAAATCCACCACATTGACAATTCATTATACTGATTCAAGCATTGCTGATACTATAGTGACAATTCCCGGTCCAAAAGACGGAAAAGGAATATCCGATGTAGTCATAGATCAAGTTGAAGGCAGCAATGATTTGAATGTAACTATTACTTATACTGATGATAGTTCAGACAAATTTACAATTCCTGGTGGAAAAGACGGAATTGATGGTGTTGGAATCGCCGATATTGAAACTAATATTGATGATTCTGGCGACACTGTAGTGACAATTAAATTGACAAATGATACCAGTAAAGTTGTTACTATTAAAAAAGGTGAACAAGGTGATTCAATTTCTAGTATCGATATGGTAACAGTCGATAATGCTGATAATGAAGAATTGGAAATGATCAACAATTCTCATAAGAATGATTGGATTTTTAAAGTCAATTATGAGAGTGGTGCTTGGAGTTATTTCTTTATTCAAAAGACTAAAGATGGAAAAGATGGCTCTACTTGGAGATACGGAAGCGATATACCTGCAGGAAGCTTTGGTAATGATGGTGATTTCTATTTGAACATCAGCACTGGTGGGGTTTATACGAAAGAGAATGGAGCGTGGTCTGAGATATTCTCAATCAAAGGCTCCTCTAATGAAAGTCAAAAGTATTTTGTTTATTTCAACGCTTTGACTGATGGTAGTGAAACTCTTTATGCCAAGAATTCTGATGGTACTGAAACAGCCCTAGGGACAAATATTTATCCTATTAGAGTCAATGGGGGAAGTTACGTCGATTTGGATGAATTTCCTGTGATTAAGAAAAACGGACATACTTTCAAAGGATGGTACACATCTAGAGATGACGTCAATTCAGGACAATTCACTGACTTAACAATAGTCAATCATACGATTTCTTTGTTTGCTAGATGGTCTGATTAGCTATATCACTATTGGATAAAGCATAATGACGACAGCAAAAAAGCACAATGTTTTCAAAAACATTGTTCAGTATTTATTTTTACTTTTATACATTGTTTGCGCTGTTTTGATATTTGTAGAAAGTGCGATGCCTGGGAGTAAAAGTGCTAAACAAAGTAATGATTTCACCGGATTGTTTGAGGATGAAATCAATGATAATTATGATAGTCAAAGAATAAAAGAGATAAAAGATTTTGGTGTTTCTTTTTATAAGGATAAAGATGAGTCTATTATTTTAGATCTGTCTAATTCAACTTTCTATGTCGGAGATACTATTTATTATAATTTTACTTATATTCCTCAAGATACTTCTTTTAAAGGAATCAATATTGACTGTGATAGTTCCTTTGCTACAATTGGTGCTGATAATTCAATTACATTCATTAAGGAAAGCTCATCTTTAGAATTGACTTTCACAGCTAGTAAAAATTCAAATCTAATAAAGAAATTCTCTATTGCTGTTGATCCGGTTTTAGCAACATCGATTGAGATTACTAATAAACCATCTAGCGATGAAACTTTCTATGTAGGACAATCATATACATTAAAAACTCATATTGAGCCTAATAATGTCACTTACACGATAGTTGCCTTTAGCTCTAGCGATGATACCATCTGTAGTGTTGACTCTGATGGAAGAGTCGAATTTAAGAAATCCGGAACAGCTATAATTTATGCTAAAATAAACGAATTAGAAGATTCAACAACTTTTATTGTTAAAGATAAAATTGTTCAAACGGTTGAAGTTGAATCTATTTCGGTAAATACAAAATATGAATTATATAGTATGGGTGAATCTATATCGGTCAGCATTGAATATTCGCCTGTGAACGCTACTTTTGATTCGACCAATATTCAATTTCCATCAGTGGATGGAATATCTTTTAAATCGATTAAAAGTAATCAAATCAAAATCACATCTAAAAATGAGAATAAATCTAATTCGTTTAAGGATTTGAAACTGTCTTATTTGAAGAAAGATGGATCAAAGATTGAAACTAATTCTTTTGATGTCGATGTCATAGAAAAATCAAAATTGACTTCTGATCAAATAGACACATCGAAATTGAAAACCTCTTATACCCCATCGATTCACACCAATTCTCATTATTCCAACATAGTTACCATAGACTCTTTTTCTATTTCTATCCCATATAAAAACATAAATTCCAAAGCATATTTACTGAATAATTACAAAATTGAATATGATTCGACAAAATTAATTTGTTCAAGTCAATCTTATAAGTCTTTTACCTTTAAAGCTAAGACTTATTCTGATGTCAGTGGTCAGATCAAGTTTTATGTCGATAAATTTGATACTTCCAATGCTATAGTTTTCACTTATCAGTATCAAAATGACTTTCAAACTGGTTTTGTCAGTGGAATTTCTTTGGGCAGTTATTTCTCTTCCAACGAATCAGATAAAAATGAATTGCTAGTAAATCAAACTTATGACAATGTCTTTTCTAATATTTCAATTGAACCTGTTAGTTTTAAATACTCTGGATGGACTGTTTCAATCATCGAAGGGGAAAATTTAGTCAAATTGTTCAAATCAAACATTCAATACTCCATCACTACCAATAATCAAACTGGAAATGTTAAGTTTAGATTCGTTTCTAAACTCGATAATTCTATATCTGAGGATTTGATTTTTAGTATAGTCGACAAGCCTAATACTATGAGAATTTATGATGAAGGTCACAATCTTCTATCTAACGATTCGACTATCAGTGTAGATTATCATGATTATAAAGCTTTGAATGTCGAATTTGCTTTTAATCGGCAATTCAAAGACGGAACTAAAAATGATGAGGTTTTATTTGATGACGAAACCTATTTTATTTCATCAAATAATGACAATGTTGTATGCAACGATGACAAATTAATATTTTTTGCGAATAAGAAAGGAAGTACTTCATTTAAAATAACCTCTCTTCAAAACGATTTATTAAGCTTTGATTTTACAATCGATGTAAATTTCATCGATATTGATAGTTTTGATGTCGTATATAATGCTGGTTATTATCTGAGTGATAACAAAGGGTTGGATGATTTTTCAAAGATTGCTTTGGGAAGTGAATTTGATATCGATATCAGTATGAATAATAATGCATCAATCAAAGATGTGAGCTTTACTTCATCTGATTCCTCAGTTATTTCTATCAGTCAAAATGGAGTTGGAAAAGCAAAGAAAGTCGGTAAATCTACAATTACAGTAACGCCTATATCGAATCCTTCTTTGAAAAAGACTAAACAAATTCAAGTAGTCGATACTGTCTCACCTTTTACTATAAATAGTAAAGTATTTAAGGCTGAAACATTCAATTCTATCGATGATGGAAAGAGATATGAAGCTAAATTGTTTTATGGAAAGAACTATAAAATAGGAATAACTACCAAAGAAAAAGTGTCATGTAAAAACTTGAGCTTTGAATGTATGGATTCAAGTGGAAATAAGACAAATAATATTGTCAGTGTTGATAAATTTGGAAACATTTCTTTGTTGGATATTGGAAAAACAACACTCAAAGTCACTTTGGGAAGTGACGATACTTTGGTGAAATATTCAGTTTATATCGATTTGACCATCGATAGAGATATAAGCGTGATGTTCTCTTCCTTGGCTAAGAAGCTAAGAAAACTGGTCGGTCATTATTTGTTGTTTGCAGTTTTTGCCTTCCTCTCAGTCGTATTTATATTCCTTGCCACTAATAAGATTAAGACGATGCTCATCGGCTTAGGAATATCTTCTGTTCTTGGATTCTGTGTTGCGGGTTTTAGTGAATTGGCTCAATTATATACGCCAAATAGATCAGCTCAATGGAGAGATGTTGGAATTGATTTTGCTGGATATATGACCACTATTGCAATATTTTTGATCTGTGTAGGAATATGGGAATTGATCAAGTATTTGGCTAGAAGAAGAAAAAATAAAGTAAAAAAAGAATAAAGCAGAATCCCTTGTTTTGAATAGTTGAAACAATAAAGAGATTTATATTTCTCTTTGTATAGAAACCTCTTGTTTTTCTTTATTATTTTGTCCTATAAGAAAGTATAATAATAAAGTATGGAATATCCCGAAACTATGACTTGTTTTTGTCGTAGATTTCATTTAATTTACAAAGGGGGATACTAGTTTGGATAAATTAATGACCGAAAATAACAATGCACGTCTTTTCGACCGTCTTCCGGATGGATTTTTTGCACCTTTATCCCGAAAGTATAAAGCAGTTTATGCTTATGCTTTAGTCACCTTGTATCATTGCTTAAAGATTTATCGTTCTTCCATCACTCGTAGTTCTTATATGGATGCGTTGAGAGAAAATGGACAAGATATCATGTCTATGTTTTCTATCGATACTGATAAGGACGATGATAGAGAAGTCGAAGAAGAAGTCGATGTTAAAGACACTTTATCTGTCGATAAATTCTCTTACGTAGTTAGAAAATTATCTCGTTGTGGTTGGTTTCAAATAGACAAGGATTATAAGACTGGTGTCGATTATATCTATCTTCCGTCCTACTCTATCAAGATGCTCGAATTGTTGGATGAATTGACTAGTGATGTTTCATCTTATATGCCTTTGGTTCATCAAACGTATTCTGAATTAAAACTTGAAGATGAAAAAGAAGATGACTATATGTTTAGATCCTTGGCTAATGCAGTAAAGAATACTGATGAATTGGAATTATCAGTTACACTTTTGCATCACTCGATCATCGTTTTTAATCATAAGTTGACTAATGTATTCAATCCTAACGAAGTATTGAAACAGCATTTTGATGATTATAAATTTGAAGTAGGAGATTCTATTTATCATCCTATGAAGACTTATGATTCTTTAGGTCTTTATTCTAGACCTACTGTCGAAATATTGAATAAGTGGCTTAGGGATGGGAGAATCGTTGCAAAACTAGCTTCTCAAGCTAGAATGGATTCTACCTATTCTTCTCTTTCAGTTTCTGAAGCTACAGATTTAATCATTTCTTATTTGAATAAAGTAATCGATGTATTCAATAGATTGAATAAATCTTTTGATGAAATCGACAAGGCCAATGCCGATTACACTGAGGCTGTTCAAAAGAAGGTTAATTACCTATCGGGTAGCGATAAGTCTATCAAAGGAAAGTTAGAAAAGATAATTTCTTCTATGGCTAGCGAATTGCAGAAGAATCCTAACATCAATGAGGAAAATTCCCCATTGTTATCTAAGATGGTCGATACTGTAGATTATCATAGAGCTTCCATATTTGATGATAGATCTTTGTTCATGCCTTTCAAGAGAACACAAAGAGAAGAGCCGGATCCCATGGAACTTTCTCCTGATATTTCTGATGAAAGCGACGATTTGATGAATGATTTCTTGAACAATGAAGTAAGTCAATTTTCTGAAGCAGCTGTTGAGTCGTTTATGAGAAGGGCATTCGGTTCGAGAAAAGAAATAAAAACTAGTGAGATTTCATTAGTTGAAGATAATGATTTAATTCTATTGATTCTCGCTTTGGTAAGAGCTGAATTCAATACGACATTCTTCACTATGGAGAAAATAGATGATAAGACGATGAACGGACATTATCAAATTCCGGAATATGTTTTGAGGATAAAATAGGAAGGAGCCATTTATTTATGTCATTTCAAGAGGATTACGATAAGCTTTCAACTGGTGAAAAAAGCCAATTTTCTGAAACGATGAACAATCTTTTATATCATTGTTTCATAGTTAGAAAACGTTATGATGTCACTACAGGTCTGGAAAAAATTCAGTACGATTACACTTTTATAGAAAAACATTATTCATTATTCGAAGAATACTTGGATTTCATCGATATGGTCATTTCAAAAGATGATGACTGCGGCGTCATTTTCCTAAGAAATGCATTGGATAAGAATAGAGAAAGAGTTGATACTGCCACTACATTTGTCATATATACTCTAAGAGATTTCTATGAAGATTCATTAGAAAAACAACCAAATGTATTGCAGGTGGCTATGGATTCTACTCAGCTGAGACAAAAACTTTCTGACTTGGGATTATCTACTGCCTCTAAGCGTTTGTCTTTACAAACTATTTCCGGAGCTATGAAGACTTTGGCTTCTTTCAATATTATCGCTAGAGGAAGAGGATCCTTCAATGATAACAATTATTCATTCTTCATTCTTCCTTCCATAAAATATATTATTTCTACTTCTAAGATGAATGCATTGTATAAATTCTTAACCGGTAGTGAAGAACAAAATGAAGACAGTTCTTCTTCTTCAAATGGTGAGACATATGAAAGCACTCAAGACAAAGACGAGTCTAAAGAAGGTGTCGTTACTGCAGACAAAAATGAACCTGTCGGTTTCTAGGAGGATTGAAATATGATAAAGCTCATTAAACTTAGACTTATCAATTGGCATTATTTTACAAATACTACAGTCGATATTGAAAATATAACTTTCTTGACAGGAGCTAACGGAACTGGAAAATCAACTATTATTGATGCTCTTCAAACTGTTCTTTTAGGTGATACGACAGGAAGAAACTTCAATAAAGCTGCTAATGAAAAAACTGGAAGAACATTAAACGGTTATCTCCGTGGAGAAATCAGTGAGACTAAAGATGGTAATGTCGTTTCTCTTCGTCCTGGTCGTTTCACTACTTATATCGCCTTGGAGTTTGCGGATACTAAGAAAAAGACTCAATTTACTCTAGGAATTGTCTTCGACTGCTTTTCGGATGGTCATGACGATAGACATTTCTTCTATTTGAATACAGGATTCCCGTCAAATAATTTCACTAACAAAGATTTGTTAGATGCTAATTCTTCCCCTCGTCCTTTGACTTATAAGGAATTCAATAGATTTGTCAGTGAGAATTACAAATCTGATGAAGCCAAGTTCTTTGATTCTAATGAGCAGTATCGCCAATTCTTAAAGACTATTTTTGGCAATTTGCCAGATAAGTATTTCTCTTTGTTTAAGAAATCCGTTTCTTTTGTACCTATCTCTGATATTTCTAAATTTATTACAGAATTTGTCTGTGATGTTCAGTATAAAGTCGATATTGTTCCTATGCAGAAGAATATCGAACAATATAGATTATTGGAAACTGAGTCCCTCAGAATCCAAGAAAAAATTTCCTTGCTGAAAGACATCCATGAAGCTTATGAGAATTATCACAATATCTCAACTGATATGGCTAGTTTCAACTACATTCATGCTCGAGCTAACTTGGAATATGCTAAGAGACAGTTGGGAGATTATGAATCCAAAGTTGAAGAGCATCGCCAGAGATTGGATTATCTAGTTCGTCAAGTTGCTTTGATAGATGATCAAATCAGAGAACTGAATGCTGAAAAGCAAGACTATTTTGCCAAGAAGACTTCATCATCGGGTTTTAGTCTTTCTAATGAGTTATCTCAAAAGAAGGCTAACTTTGAACGTCAAATCGCAGCACTGAAAGTCTCTCAGCAAAATATTTTGAGAGAGTTGAAAAATTATGCCGATTCTCTTTCTAGACAAGCAGTCGATTTTCTATCGGCGTTTAAGAACATCAACCTCGATAGACTTGGAATTGATGATAGAGATAAGGATGAACTGTCAGAATTCAGTGAATTTTCAAATGAAATCTATGATGAATTCAATTCTTTGAGCAAAGCTTGCGATGAACAAAGCGTCGATGTCTTATCTTTGGAACATCTTCAACAAGAGATGGATTCATATAAATCAAAAGGTTATTCTATTTACACGAAGCTAGAACAGTATCTCTATAATTTATCCAACAAAAAAACTGAATTGGCTGTTCAATTGAAATCAGTTCATAGTGGAGCTAAGCCTTTCGGACCTAGATATAAACAAGTTGTCGATGATTTGCAAAGCAGATTGTGTTCTCGTCATCCTGATGCCTATGTAAAGAAGTTCTGTGATTTGGTCGATGTCAACGATCCTAATTGGGCTACAGCAATTGAATCATGTATTGGTGGAAATAGATTCTATGTTTTTGTAAATCCTTCCTATTACAATGAAGCTCAAAGAATCTTGAAAGATTTGATCAACGTTTATGACTTCAACGGAGTCAACATCGTCGATTCTACCAAAGTTATCGAATTTATGAATGAACATCCTGCTAGAGAAGATAGCTGCGCATTCTTGGTGGATTCGAAGGATGAAGGTGCTCAAGCTTATTCAGATTATTTGTTGGGAAAGACAAAGAAATGTGCAAACTTTGAAGAAGCCAGAGAAAGTGGAAATGGTCTTTGTGCCGATTGTACAGGATATAGAGGCTTTGCTACCTGGTATCCTAAACGCGTCACTTCATTGTTCCTTGGAACTAGAGTTTCCCAAGGCTCGGTAGAAGGAATACACGATGAGTATGTCTCTATCGATGAAAAGATTTCTTTGCTCAGTTCTTTGGTCGAAAAGATAACACCTTTGACTATGATGGCAATCATGTCTTCTAACGAAGCTAGAACTTACCGCGATGATTTGAATGAAGTTGAAAACGTTCCTGCATTAGAAGAGAATGTTCGTCGTTTGGCAGAGCAAATGAAGGAAGGAGCATTATCTTCGGTCAAAGAAATCGATGATAAGATTCATGCTATCGATGAGGATATAGCTAGTTTGAATCAACAAAAAGAGCAATTCACTGCTGAAAAAGGAGAACATACTTCTGAGATTCGTCGTATTCAAAACGAGGTTATTCCTGAAAAGCAAATGGCAGTCAAGGCTGGAGAACAAACTATATCTGCTTTTGATCCTAAAGCTGTTGAGGAGATATATTTGCCCAAGTATGATCAATTAGCTTCCACCATGGATGTTTCTCAGATTGCAGAAGAAGCAAATAGATTATTTGCCAGAGCTCAATCGAGACAAAAGAGTCTTCGTGATAATTTGATGAAGACTAGAAGTGCTTATGTCACTAAATACAATCTCTCTTATGATACAACAGATGAATCCTCTAACGAGACATTCGATAAAGAATTGGATAGTTTGAGCAATGTCTTGTTGCCTCAATATACTGAGAAGATAGCGCAAGCTCACGCAAATGCTATTAAGGAATTCAAAGATGACTTCATTTATAAGTTGAGAAGTTTAATTACTACAGTTCAATCTCAAATCAAAGAATTGAACGATGCTTTGTCTGATGTGAGATTTGGACGTGATAGATATCGTTTCACTGTCGAACCCAACAAAGACTACATCGATTATTACAACATGATGATGGATCCTTTGCTCTTATCAGCTGGAGATGCTGAAGATGTCTTTATGGAAAAGTACAAGGATTTGATGAATCAATTGTTCTCTTTGATTTCAGACGCTCAGGATTCAACTTCTACCAATAAGGAAGCAATCTTGGCCAACATTGAGAAATTCACAGATTATCGTACATATTTGAACTTCGATCTTTTGGTCAAACGTGGAACTGATGATAATGCTGTCGAATCTTCTTTGGCTAGAACATTTAAGAGACAATCTGGAGGTGAAACTCAAACACCTTTCTATATTTCAATATTAGCTTCCTTCGCTCAGCTTTATAGAGTAACTCAAGATAGCGATACTTTGAGATTGGTTATATTCGATGAAGCTTTCTCAAAGATGGATGGTGTTCGTATCAAAGAAGCTGTATCCTTGCTCAGATCCTTCGGACTTCAAGGACTTATCTCCACACCTGCTGAAAAGCTCAGAGACTTGGCTAAACTAGTCGATGAGGCTTTGGTTGCAATCCATGATGAGAAACATCGTATGTCTTATCTCGACTTATATGAAGATAAAAGAAAGAAAATCGGTGAAATCAAAGCAGACATGATTCAGGAAGAAACTAAAGTGGTAGCAACTGACGATAATACATCTAATTCAAATTCTTAGGCGACTTAACTAAATCCACCTCTGGTGGATTTTTTGATTTTCTTTTGACTATCTATCCACATATATTAGTGATGGAAAACAAATTTATATGTGATAGATGCTCCAACAGCGATGAAAAATATCTTGGGAATGGAGTTGATGGGAAAGTTTATTGCAGAAGATGTCTGCCTTTTTCAGGCACTAAAGTGGATCCGTTTGCCTTTACTATTTCGCCGATGTCTTCACCAAAGCTTAGATTAGCTTATCCATTGACTGAAAAACAAGAAGAGATAGCGGTAAAAGTCAGAGAATCATATAAGAAGAATATTCCTGTTTTGATAAATGCCGTTACAGGTGCTGGAAAGACGGAATTAGTCTATATGGCGATGGAAGAAGCATTGAAAGAAGGAAAAAGAGTGGGATTCTCTACTCCAAGAAAAGATGTCGTCTTAGAATTAGGTCCAAGAATCGAAGAGGCTTTTCCTTCAGCAAAAGTCGTGTGTGTTTGTGAAGGTCATACAGAGGATTTATATGGACATATAATTGTTTTGACTTCTCACCAATTATATAGATACCCTCATTATTTCGACTTACTGGTGTTTGATGAAATAGATGCTTTTCCATATAGAGGCGATGATTTGCTTCATAAGTTTTTCAAAGACAGCATTAGAGGAACATATGTGTTATTATCTGCAACCCCATCAAAAGATGATTTGAATTTCATTGAAAAAGAAAAAGGAATCGTACTGAAATTGGATGAGAGATATCATGGAAGACCTCTTCCGGTTCCAGTTTTCAAACGATGTTTATTTTTTCAGTTTCTGTATGTTTTATTAGATTTGAAGCGTATGTTGAATCAAGGAAAGCAAGTGTTTGTTTTCGCTCCGACAATCAGAGAAGTAGAAACTCTTTATGAAAAGCTGTCATTGTTTTTATCTAAGGGTGAATCAGTATCGTCTCAGGATGGAGATAGAGAGAAGAAAATAAGGGAATTCAAGGAAGGGAAACTCCGTTATTTAGTTACAACTTCTATCTTAGAAAGAGGAGTGACAGTTAAGGATTTACAAGTCCTAGTTTATAAAGCTGATACAAATTATATTTATAATGCAGATACTCTAATTCAGATTGCTGGAAGAGCTGGAAGGAAGAAAAAATATGAGGATGGTGAGGTTGTTTTTTACGGAGCATGCAAGAACAAATATATAATCGAATCGATAGAAAGGATTAAAAAGTCAAATGGAGAACAAGTATTGTAAGGTGTGTTTTAATCCAATTGAGCCAAGTTCGCCTTTGACTGTTTTTCTTTCATCTGTAATTTGCGATTCTTGTTTAGCTAAAAGGAAATTTCATTTTAATAAAGAAAAAATAGGTGAATTAAATATTTTTTCTATTTATTATCATGATGATGTTTTGATGCAATGGCTATATCAATATAAGACTATCTGTGATTATGAACTGAGAAGCGTCTTTTTAACGCCTTTCGAATTATTATTTAAATTCTTAACTTTAAATAAAGTTGTTATTCCGCTTCCTTCAACTGACGAATCGATTCAAAAGAGAGGATTTAATCATTTGATAGGAATATTAGAATCAGCTGATATTCGTTATTTGGATATTTTGGGAAAGACTGCTGGCCCAGTTCAAAAAGATTTAACCTTGGAAGATAGAAAAAAAGTAAAAGATAGGATTATTATCAAAAAAAGAATTGATTTGTCAAAAAAAGACATCATTCTTTTTGATGATGTCTTAACCACAGGATCGACAATGGTCGGTTGTTTTGAAAAACTCCAGGAATTAAAGCCGAAATCTATTAGAGGGTTTGCTTTGATGCGTCAGCATTATAGCTAAGTTTATATTTCGATTTAAACACGAGTTGTCTGGATTCTTTCTTATAGGCTGTTACAAATCCTTCCGTATCTGAAATTATTTTTTTATAAACTAGAATTTCATCATCTTTGATACATTCTTTTTCATAGTTTATTTCCAATGAAGTGATTCTTTGATTTGAAGTAGGCGAAACAGCATTTGTAATTATATCTAAATAATGGCAGTTATTCATATGTCTGTTGTGATCCAAATCAGTGAATCTAATAGTTTGACTGAACATGAAATCTTTATCTTCAAATTGAATATTGTCCAATGATTTCATCTTATCCTTGTAGATTCTATTAGTATCATCTTGCTCAAAAGGAACGACATCGATGTTGGGACGAACTAATCTTCTGGTTGATAAAGAAACTAGGCACCAATTGGAATTACCGGTGATAAGTGTTTCACCAGTTTCTTTGTCTTTGATGATCAATTCTCTGGCAAATATAAGACCAGCTGGTTTATAGGCAATTGTTTCGACAATTACATTTTTAGCAATGATTGGATTTTTTATTACATCAATTTTGGTTTTTGCTAAGACCCAGATCATATCCTTAGATTTCACTGCTTCGTAACCACATCCTAAAAACTCAGAGTGATTTCCAGCGATATCTTGAAATATTTCGGCTATATGAGACATTAAGACATCATCGTTTATATCGTAGTCGGAATAAACAAACTTTCTTTCTTCTTTGTATATACCTGTTCTTTCCATATTAAATCATTTTCTCCAATATTGGAATAAGTTTGAGATAGTCATCGATTTCATTATATTCAATCTCATCGTTCATTTCAGGATGATGTAGATAATAATCTATCTTGCTCTTGTGCTTTTGATTTAACCAAATCGATTTCATAAAACCAGATAACCAAGATCCATATACATCGGCATAGAAGTTATCACCTATATAAATCGTTTCTTCGTTCTTTGAACCAGCTAGTTTAGCTCCGATTTCAAAGAATCTAGGATTCGGCTTTTTGACACCATATGTCGATGAGGCCATAACAAAATCAAATGGCATATCAGGCCAGCATTGTTTTATGAAATCGACAGTGTGCTCTTCGGAGTGAATGGTATTGGAACATACACCGACCTTTATGTTGTTTTGCTTTAGAAAATTCAATAATGGTCTAAGATTTTCTACTGGTGTTGGAACTAGATGTTGATTATATAGTTTCTCGATTTCTTCATAAGAAATCCTCGGCTTGAGATTATGCGATACACAAATATATCTAAATAATGCAATGAATCTTAAATCGAAGTCATTGCAATTCTTATAGTATTCATGCATCAAGGCGTGATAATCTGATTCCAATTGATCAGATTTGATGTTATCGGGATTATCACAAACATCTAAAAGAAGAGTTATTCCTTTGTTTTTATCACTTTCATTATAATGAATAACTGTATCCCAGCAATCAAAAAGAACGGTTTTAAGTTTAGCCATAGTATTCTCCTTAACAATTCCAATAATTATAACGACATAAGAGAAGTCTTGCTATAATTATCAAGATTTAAATGAACTATGGAAAACAAAAAACCTTGTACAAAGATAAGTTATCTAGATATATCAAACGATAAAATCGAATTAAAAGTAGAAACGACGGATGGTAAAACATACTGCTTTGATTCATCTACTACATATATTATTTTTAGCGAGAAAAGATTTTTGGTAAAAGGAATTCATCCTTCTTTAAAGATGTTGGTCAAAGATTTTAAAGGAATAAAATTCAATAGGATAACATTGAATGGATTTACTCTTCACGATAATGAGTATATGAAGTTTAGATTATCGAATTTTGAAAGAGTAGATCGTTTATTGACTTCTTATGAAAGAAGTGATGCTAGGTCCTTGATGAATGAACAAGTAGATAGGGTTAAAGCTGATTCATCTATACCTGAAGAAGACAAAAATATAAAGGTTAAAGAAATCAAAGCTGAGTGGTCTAACGAAATAGCTTATATAGAAGAAGCAAATAAAAAGTATTTAGATTTGTTTGATGACTTGGAGAAAGAAAAATATAGATCATTTCAAACTAAGAATTTAAAGAGAATTTATCACGCTAAGAAAAGACAACTTAAAAAGAAGAAGTTTTGGATGGATTTCTCTTTTGAGATGCTAAATGGTTGGGATAGATTTTTCCTAGCTCATAAAAGAAAATTTAAAAAAGCTAGGAAAAGAGAAGAACAGCTACAAAAGGTCAAGAAACCTTTGACCATTAATTGTAAGAATGAAAGAGATATTCTTTTAGGCTTAGAAAACTATGTGATTGGTGTTGTCGGACAAGAAAAATTCTTATTAGTCGATGAAAGAAAGCATTCCATAGGCGAAAACCTTATATCAATCTTGATGGCGGTTCAAGGAATGAGAAGGCAAGAAGCTTATGATTATTCGATTGAGTTGATGGAAGCTTTAGGAATATTCAAAGCAAAAGAGGTTGTTAAATATAAATCTTATCAATTTATCAACGAAGATTTTCAATTAAAAATACAACTTTCCTATTTATTAGCCTTTAATCCTAAGATTGTTGTGATGGATTGTTCTAGTCTTACAGATAGCCGTCAATTGCTAAAAGAAATAACTACTAGATTGATAGAACTAAAGAAAAAAATGAACTTTATTTTTGTCATATATGACGATGTTATGATGGATAAAACATTTGAACCTAAAGATGTTTTTGTCGTGTCAAAAGACTTGAGCATCGTTAAAAAGGAAGAATAATAACTGTTTTTTTTACAAATGCCTATATACAACATGGCATTATATTAATCTATAAGTTGGTAATTCAAAAAACTCAATATTTATGCAATATAATTGAATTATTTTTTAGACAAATATCAACTTATTTTGAAAATTTATCAAATAATGAGTGCTATTTTTATACAATTTCCTGAAAAAACAACTTTTAAAACAGGGGTTGCAAGTGGTATATTTATTTTGTATTAGTAAATAGGTAATACAGAAAAGAGGCATTCATGAAAAGAACAGTTTCTAAAATCTGTCTTGCTGTTCTTTGGGCTTTGTCCTTGATAGTTGTGGTGGCATTGATTTTTTTCAGTGTCCCATATCTTAATGATGCTATCACTTGTGGTGGTGTCAACTCGATTGGACAATTCTCTAGCAAGATAGTAGAGCTTGTCGATGGGTGGAAACTTCCTGGTCTTTCTTCACAGGGATGGATAGACATCTTCATGGCTTTGATTGTTGTAATCCTTTTAGGAATTTCTATTTGGCCCGCTATTGTGGCATATAAGAAACCTAAAGCTGTGATTGATAATGATGGCGAGGTTACCACTAAGGCGGCTTCAGTTGAAAAGAACGAAAAGAAACACGGCTTCGGTCATTTTGTCTTGGCATTCTTCGCAATTGTCGTATGGCTTTTGACATTGATAGTGATTTGCGGAATGATTGCTGTCTTTGTTCCTTCTATTAGACTTTCGATGTATGATTCCCGAACTGTTTTGTATTGGAGAAAGCTAGCTGTTGAGGCTTTGTCAGGATTATCTGGCATCCCTGTGCTTGGGTACTTTGCATTGTTCGTAGTCATCATTCTCGTCGTCTTGATCGCCTTGTCAGTCCTTTTAGGAGTCTTGGCTTTCAAGAAACCTAAGGAGGAAGATGAAGATGAGCTTTTGGCTCAAGAGCAAGCAACTTTGCTCGAAGGTGCTCCTGTTACTGTTGAACAGGTTAATGCAGAACAAAAAGTTGAGCAAAAACAGCCTATAGAAAAAGTTGTCAAGAATGACATTCTTCACAAAGATGAGAGAATTAAGAGAGGTGTTTTCAAAGGCTTAGCAATCTTCTTATGGATTGTTGAAGGTTTTACGTTGATCGCCTTGATAGCTATTGCCATTCCTCCTGTCAGGCATTTCTTGACTGATCATATTACCTCTATTGGTTATTGGGCCTACATGATAGTCAACAATATCGGCCTTGTTTGGTTCTACGTGGGTTATGTTCTTGTCATGGTTGTTTTAGCTTTGCTTTCTGCTTGGTTTGCATCGATAGGATACAAGAAAGCAAAAGTCGAAACAGCTCCCGATAAAGAACTTGAAGTCGGAAAGAACGATTCCGTTGTTCCTTTTGTTGATTCCAATGGAAACTTTGGTCATGTTGTCGTCAAAGATGATTCTGTCTCACCTTTGAAAAAGTATTCCGATGGAACATTGACTGAGAATCAGCTCGACATGGAATTTGATTGGCATAATTATGTTCATCATAAACCTGTTGTTCGTATTGTTTTGGCAGTTGTTCTGTTCTTTGTTGGTGCATTCCTTGTTTTATTGAGAGTAATCTCTTATGGAAGATTTGCTATGTTCAAGTCATTAGCTTCATTCGTAGATCCTGTGAACGAAGTTCTCGATAGATATGTCTTGAACGGATTGTTTGGGGCTTACAAGAATATTGAGATATTCAGCATAGGTTCGCATGCTTTCACCGCAGCTCAACTCCTTGATGGGTTCTTCACTGTGCTGATGGTTTATATCCTTGCTTTCTTAGTCCTTTTGTTTGCTACATTCATCGCTTGGTGCTTTAGAAAGCCTGGTGCAGTCAAGAGAGCAAATAAAGCTCGTGAAAAATATTTGAACAGCATCATTGGACATGACTTCGACAATGAATTCTTACCTTCTGCTTCCTTAAATGTTGGTGCTTCTCAACCTAAGGATAATGCTACTGGTGAAGCCATGGAGATTGATCTTGATAAGCTTGGAACTGGTGTTAAAGGATTTAAATCTATTGAAGGCAATTACGAAGGCAACATTGTCAACGATTCTACTACTTCAATTAGTTTGAACAGCTTTGAGAGTGATGTTTTAATTCTCGGCAAGCCTTTGTTTGAATCCATTGCTGATGTCAAGGTTCAAACTCAAGTTCCTGCTTATGAAAACATTGAAGAGTTTGCCGATGGTCAAGGCAATGTTACTCCTGTCGATGAAATCAGACCTTCTGATCGTGAGCCTAGCTATTGGTACGATAAGAACGAGCCTGTGGCTTCTGAACCTGTCGTTGAAGAAGCTAAGTCTGATAGACCTTCAGATAAGACTCCTGACTACTGGTATGATCGTAACTTTGTATTACCTATTCAGCAACCTGTTATTTACGAATCTGCCACAGCTGCATCCAAGCCTGTGATGGTAGAAACTAAGATTGAAGAAGTTGTCGAAGAGTCTAAGGCTAAGGATTATCCTACTGTCGTGTTTGAGCCTAGACCTTCTGATAGAAATCCTTCATATTGGTATGCTAAGGCTTTGGAAGTTGCTTCTGATAAAACACCTGACTATTGGTACAATAGAAACAAGGTAAAAGAAGTTAAAGATGACTTGGATGTTGTGGTAGATGAAAGGGCAACAGTGTTTGTTGCAAATTCTGAAGAAGATGTCATTGAAACTGATCTTGATAAACGAATTCTCAACGCAATCGAACCTTTTAATTTAATTCCTGTAGAAGAAGCAGGAGACAAGGCTTCTGATAAGGCTCCTAATTACTGGTACGACAAGAATGAAATCAGACCTTCTGATCGTGAGCCTGATTACTGGTATGATAAGAACGAAGTAATCGAAGAAGTTAAAGAGGATAGACCTTCAGATAAGACTCCTGACTACTGGTATGACAAGAATGAAATCAGACCTTCTGATTGTGAACCTGATTATTGGTACAATCGTAATGTTGTTGAAGCTGAGGAAAATGATGTCCTTGAAAATGACTTCGATCGTCGTGTAATCCACGCTTTGAATCCTGAAAACTTGACACCTGTTTGTGAAGAAGGAACTGGTGAAAAAGCTTCTGATGAAGAACCTGATTACTGGTATGACAAGAATGAAATTAGACCTTCTGATCGTGAACCTAGCTATTGGTACGATAAGAACGAGCCTGTAGCTTCTGAACCTGTCGTTGAAGAAGCTAAGTCTGATAGACCTTCAGACAAGACTCCTGACTACTGGTATGGTAGAAACGAAGTCAAAGTCGTTGAAGAAGCTAAGTCTGATAGACCTTCAGACAAGACTCCTGACTATTGGTATGGCAGAAACGAAGTCAAAGTCGTTGAAGAAGCTAAGTCTGATAGTGCATCCGACAAAACTCCTGATTATTGGTATGATCAAAACGAACCTGAGCCTGAAATTGAGGTCATTAAAGAAATCAGACCATCTGATCGTGAGCCTAATTATTGGTATGATAAGAACGAAGAGGTTGAGCAAGAGCCTGTTGTTAAAGAACTTAGACCTTCAGATCGTGAGCCTTGGTACTGGTACGGAGATCCTGAACCTGTTATAGAAAAACAGCCTGAAGAAGTTAAGGTTGAGGAACCTGTATATGAGTTCAAAGGAGAACGTGCTTCTAACTTTGAACCTGAACATTGGTATCATCTTGCTAAGATTGATTCGGAGAGAAGAGCTTCTGATGAAGAGCCTGAGTATTGGTACAAACGTAATGAAGTTAAGAAACATCCTAATGTTAAACGTATGGGTGCTCCTATCCCTGAACCTATTGAAGATGCTGGATTCGATGTTGAGCCTTTGAGCCCTGTTCAACCTATCAAGAAGGACGAGCCAACACCTCTTCCTGAGGAGGGCGAAGTTAAACCTGTTGTAGTTGCCCCTGTTAAGCTTGATAAATCAGATATTTCTGAAGTCGCCTCAATGGATAATATCAAGCCTGTTGAAGCAAGAGTTGTACGCTTCCAGTTGAAGAAGATTAAAGGTAATTACAAAGGAGATTTGACTCCTGAAGAAGCATTCAATAAGGCTGTCACTAACCAGGCTATGATCGTCACACCTATGTTGCAAGGACAAGGCTTAAATAAAGGAAGTAAGTATCTTGCAAATCGTGCTAGCAAGGAAAGAGCTGATGTCCGTCGTACTGGATATGTTTCGGCAGTCTCGGTGAATCCTGAAGAAAACCACGATACTACTAAGAAGTTCGATAAACCTGTTTCTGAATTCAAATCAATTCGTGAATGGGCACAAGCCAAGAAGAAGTTTGAAGAGGAACAAAAGTTGTTGGCTAATAGTGGAAATGAAGATGTTGTCGAGCCTGTCAAGCCTATCGTAGTTGTAGAACAAGCTCCTAAGCCTGTCGAAAGCAAATCTGAGGCAAGCATAAAGAAGCCTTCACCTGTAAAAGCCTCTATCGTAGAACCTTTGGACTTGGATGACCTCGGTGATTTGGATCCTGTCACTCCATTAGATCCAATTAAGAATAAGAGTAAAGGAGAATAAACGACATGACCAATAAAGAATATAAAAAAGAAAAAAAGTTGGTTAAGTCTAGAAGCTTGGGTGGAATGACACTCTTCAAATGGATGCTCTTTGGAGCACTCATTCTAGGATTGGCCATCTTGTTCATGATGTTCTTCTTCACTTATGTGAAGAGATAGATAGCAGATTTTATAAGCCATCTCCTCTGTGAGATGGCTTTTTGAATTGAATTTTTTATGAAATCGCTTAACTAGAAAAACAAATATTTATATATAGGTTTATAATTCATAAGCTAAAGTTAATATATATTCTATTGAAGGAAGGCTTAGAAATGAATCAGATTAGAAACGTCGCAATTATCGCTCACGTCGATCACGGTAAAACAACTCTTGTCGGTCGTCTTTTAAAGTACACTAACACAGTCGATATTCCTGATAATGCGGATATCGCAGTGATGGATTCCAACCCTATTGAGCATGAGAGAGGAATTACAATTCTCGCCAAGACTACATCCATCAAATATAATGGTGACACAATTAATATTGTCGATACTCCGGGACATGCTGATTTCGGTGGTGAAGTCGAGCGTATTATGAATATGGTCGATGGCTGTGTCTTGGTTGTCGATGCTTTCGATGGTGTCATGCCTCAGACAAGATTCGTTTTGAAGACTGCTCTCGAATATAAGTTAAAGATTGTTGTCGTCATCAACAAAGTCGATAGACCTATGGCTGATATCGAAAAGACTGAAGATGAAATCCTCAACTTGTTCATGGAATTAGGTGCCACAGATGAACAATTGAATTACAAGACCGTCTATTGCTCTGCTTTGAAGGGAACATCATCTTACGATAGAGATTTGTCTTCTCAAAAGGAGACCATGGCTCCGATTCTCGATACTATTATTGAAGAAATTCCTTCTCCAAATGTCGATACTACAGCTCCTTTCCAATTCCAACCTTCTATGCTCGATTACAATGACTACATCGGACGTATCGCTGTTGGAAGAGTTGAAAGAGGAACAGTCAAGGTTGGTGATACTTTATCATGCATGAGACTTGATGGAACGACAAAGAACTTTAAAATTCAAAAGTTAATCGGATACTATGGAATGAAAAAGATTGAGATTCCTGAAGCTCATGCTGGTGAAATTTGTGCTATCGGTGGACTTCCTGATGTTGAAGTCGGTGAGACATTCTGTACTCCTGATCATCTTGAAGCCTTACCTAGACTTCGTATCGATCCGCCTACATTGCAGATGACTTTCATGGCCAATGATTCTCCTTTTGCTGGTGATGAAGGAAAGTTTTGTACTGCCGCTAAAATAGGTGATAGATTGTTCAGAGAGAGTCAATCCGATGTTTCCTTGAAGTTTACTAAAATCGGAGCTAGTGAGTCTTTCTTGGTTTCTGGTAGAGGTGAATTGGCCTTATCAGTCTTGATTGAAACAATGCGTCGTGAAGGATTTGAGCTTCAAGTTTCAAAGCCTGATGTCATCCTTAAGGAAGTCGATGGAGTTAAGGAAGAACCTTTTGAGGACCTTCAAATCGATGTGCCTGATGAGTATGTCGGATCAGTTATGAATTTGGTTGGAACCCGTGGTGCAGAGATGGTTAATATGGATTCAGACAAAGGTCATACTCGTTTGAATTACGTCATTCCTTCCCGTGGATTGATTTCATTCATGACCACATTCATGACATTGACTCATGGTTATGGAATGATCAACCATGCTTTCAAAGAATATCGTCCTATGGTTAAAACTCAAATAGGACGTAGACCTGTTGGTGTTTTGGTCTCAGTAAATGAAGGAAAAGCCACTTCTTATGCTTTGCAACATGTTGAGGAACGTGGAACGATGTTCATCACTCCAGGTATCATGGTCTATGAAGGAATGTTGGTCGGTGAAAATAAATTTGATCGTGATTTAGCTGTCAACGTCACTGAAGAAATGCCTAAGAATAATGTCCGTTCTTCTACTAAGGATCAAACAATAGTCTTGAAGGCTCCTATGAAGCTCTCTTTGGAACAAGCTTTGGATTACATCAACAATGATGAATTGGTTGAAGTTACTCCTAAGAGCATTCGTATGCGTAAGAAGATTCTTGACACAAATACTCGTAAGAAGTACGAAGCTCATCATCCTGAAGAATTCGGAATTAAGAAGTAATAAATAACCCGCTTAATGCGGGTTTTATTATGCTATTTTGTCGATAGCAACTTGGTGAAGATATCGATAATAATTTCGTATAAATCGTCTTCAGTTTCTTTGAAACCATCTCCACACCATTTACTTATTATTCCTGATAATCCGTCGATACAAAATTCTAACGGATCTCAACAGAGAGACTGCTATGCGACTTTGGAATAAGCGTTATGGCAAAGAGCGACCACCGTGAAGGATTTCACTGGTCGTGAGATGGCCAAGGGCGCTTATAACGACCGCAACAGTGCAAAAGGGTGGAATGTAGATCACATCCTACCGCAAAGCAAAGGTATTATGGATTTTGAGGTCATACCACCTTTGCTTTTCCTAGGGCTTTACCCTACTTCCTCACAGACTCGTCCCAAATTGCGACAATCTTCAGATAGGCTCGAGTGGCAGCCTCAATCGAGCTAATCAAGGCTTCTTCTGACGTAGATGACAGTTTGGTGCCCCTTATCGCTGTCGTGCCAGCTTGCTGCATCCTTTTGTGGCCCCAATTTGCCTTGAAGATCTCTCCACCATTCTCGCTGATCGTTTGGCGAAGGAGTTTGAAAGATTTAGCATCGATATTTTTCCCGTATTTCAGGATCCTCCCGACGAATCTGCCTCCGAGAAGGTCGCGACTGCGGATTTCCAAATATGGCGTAGAGTCATCGCGGCGCCCCTTGGGGTAGGCGGTGATGTACACGTATCCGTATCGACCCGTTTCAACGTGGAACTGCGCACTCTCGACATCATTAGCAATACGCGGCAAAAGGATCTTTTTCATGTAGGAGTACCAGGCTATGAGATCATTGGTCGACGGCATGGTGACCGTTTCCGAGGACTCGCCTATCTTAAGGATGTGCTTGGCATACGACGACACGATGAGGTTTGGGTGAGACTTATATTTTCCCCAAAAGTTGACGATTTCAGGCAATTGGAACATGCGCCATCCGGCGTCTTTGACCCTGGCGATTTCTTCTTCGTCCGAAGGGGAAGTCTTGTAGAAAACCTTGATGGCGCGCTCCCTTTTGTGCGGTGCGTCCCATTGCTGCAAAACCTTGTTATAGGTTTTCAATTGGTTGTGTTCCCAACTGGTCGTCTTGTCCTCGATGACGAGGTAATGCCTCGAATACCTGTCGCTTTCCGCATAGAAGAAATCGCAGCCAAGGTCCATGTGGTTCACTTGGGACCACGTGTTCAGGAAACGGAATTCCGGATCGTCTATGTCTACCTTCCCGTCAGTTAAGAAAAGAATGAAGTCTTTGACTAGTTTTTTGAGTTCTGGCTCCCTGTAGTTTGCGCATACCCATCGGATGAAACCGTCTTGCGTAAGTTCTTTCGGCGCGTAATCAAATAAGTTTTCCATTTTTAGCGAACCCCTTTTGTCCCTCTCTTGCAGCCGTAGATGCCCGTTGCATCGTTCTGGACAGACGTCCCCATCAGAAGGCCGTTCTTAATTTGCCTCTTTCCGCAAAAGTATTCGCAGGACCAGCATTTTTGTTTGTTTAAGTTGAAGTTACTCGACATAGTAAGCCTCCTTATCTTATATAGAGTGGTTTTATTTCCTTACGTACTCCAAAACTGTAAGCAATTAAGGCTCACTTATTTATTTGTATTATATCAAAAAAACGTCTTGGAAATCGATGTTCCAAGGCGTTATAAGCTATTAATATCTATTTTAGGAGGAAGCCAGTTAAGTGTCCATTCCTTCAATTCCTCGGAGCCTGATTGGAAATAAATAGCAACGGCTATCCTTTCTATATAAGGATCGTGTGCGGAGTTAGGCAGTTTCTTATGATTTTGGGGATTGTCTTTCGCAAAATACTCGTCGTTATAGGCATACTTTCAGATACCTGTGTCTAAAGTTATTTTATGATAGGAGTCGTTCGCTTCTATCAGCTGTTTGGTTTTGGTGATTTCAGCTTTTGAAGTTTTCCCTCGTGCGAAGAGATACTCGGAGATAATCCTTTTTACATGGATCGTCAATAGTCTCATATCCGGAAAGATAGAATTGATTATCGTCTTCAGGGGTAGCTCTTATTGCGACAGCTAATTGGCCAATGTCTTCTGATGGATATGAAATCAATTTAGCAAGATTTGCCATTTCAAATTCAATGCGCTGTTCCTTCATGTTGAACCTCACTCAAAATAAATCTTGAAGAGTAGACTTTTCTTATGCTTAGCTAGGATATTCCTTCCACTCTCACACATAGGAACAACCC
>ERZ1034980.162-NODE-162-length-58852-cov-19.094359_pt1 | contig 58852 bp, 66 predicted proteins | sample MGYA00520622_ERZ1034980 | MGnify/ENA primary metagenome ERZ1034980 (study PRJEB33766, sample SAMN09781791) | gut metagenome | biome: gut microbiome | host: Homo sapiens | place: Madagascar | study: EMG produced TPA metagenomics assembly of the PRJNA485056 data... | reverse complement strand
GTTTTCATTCGAAAAAAGTGGTAGGGATTCACCAAGAGATTTTTGCTCACTTAACCATGTACAACTTTACGCGTGCAGTCTCTTCACAAAGGGCTCAAAAAGTAAGTAACCGTTATGTCTATCACATTAATTTTTCAGATGCTGCTTACGCTTGTCGTCTCTTTTTGTGTGATAAAATCCCTACCAAACAACTATTTGATTACCTCTCAAGTCACTTAGTTCCCACACGTCAACACCGAAAACACAAGCGAAAGATACGTTACCAAACAGTTGTCAGTTTCATCTATAGAATAGCATAAAAGGCGATGAATAGCGAGCAAAGAGCAGTGTGCTAAGGCATTTTGTGCGCCAAGAAACAAGAAAACAGCACTCTTAAACTAACAATTCGTCTAAGAGTGCTGTACCAATTCTCCGGCAATGTCTTAACTTAATGACATTGTCCCTCGCGGACTCTTTTCTTATCTCTTAAAGACGTGAATTCAATTCTGCTGAAAGTTCTTCAAATCCTGGTTTACCAAGAAGGGCAAACATGTTTTTCTTGTAAGCTTCAACACCTGGTTGGTCAAATGGGTTAACAGCGTTGAGGTAACCTGACAAACCGATTGCCAATTCGAAGAAGTAGATAACATAACCTAAAGTGAAGGCATCTTGTTCTGGAAGAGTAACAAACATATTTGGTACACCACCGTCTGTGTGAGCAAGAAGCACACCGTCAGTTGCTTTTTTATTAACGAAGTCAACATCTTTACCTTGGAGGTAACCAAGTCCGTCAAGATCTTCTGACAATTCAGGAATCACAACGTTTTTACGTGGTTTGTCAACACGGACAACTGTTTCAAATAAGTTACGGTTACCTTCTTGGATGTATTGACCAAGCGAGTGAAGATCTGTTGAGAAGTTAGCTGATGTTGGGTAGATACCTTTTTGGTCTTTACCTTCTGATTCACCGGCCAATTGTTTCCACCATTCACCGAAATATTGAAGTGATGGTTCGTAGTTGGCCAAGATTTCAGTCACATAACCTTTGCGGTAAAGAACGTTACGAACAGCTGCATATTGGTAAGCGATGTTTTCAGAAATTTTATCTGAAGTCAATTCTTTACGAGCTGCGTTAGCACCTTCCATCAATTTCGTGATGTCCGCACCTGAAGCAGCAATTGGAAGCAATCCAACTGGTGTCAAAACTGAGAAACGTCCACCAACATTGTCTGGAACAACGAAAGTTTCCCATCCGTTTGCGTCAGCTTCAACTTTAACAGCACCTTTAACTTTATCAGTAGTTGCGTAGATACGCTTGTTAGCTTCTTCTTGACCGTATTTTTTAATCAAAAGTTCTTTGAAGACGCGGAAGGCAATAGCTGGTTCAGTTGTAGTTCCTGATTTAGAGATAACGTTAACTGAGAATTCTTTGTCTTGAACGTATTCAACAAGATCAGCAAGGTAAGTTGATGAAATTGAGTTACCAGCGTACAAGATTTGTGGCGCTTTACGTTCTTCGGCTGTCTGAAGGTTAGCAAAATGGTTGTTCAAGAAGTCAATAGCTGCTTTAGCACCGAGGTATGAACCACCGATACCGATAACAACAAGCACTTCGCTGTCTGATTTAATTTTTTCTGCTGCTTTAAGGATGCGAGCAAATTCTTCTTTATCGTAGTCTTCTGGAAGGTTAACCCATCCCAAGAAGTCTGAACCTGGTCCAGTTCCTTCACGCAACATTTTGTCTGCTGCTGAAACTTGAACTTGAAGGTAATCCAATTCGTGTGGTGCAACGAATTGATCTAGTACTTTTGAGTAGTCAAATTGAATATGTGACATGATAAGCTCCTTGTAGTAAGATACAGTTTGTCACAATATATAGAAAGCGTTTTCTGTATATTCTAATAAACTGTTCCCTTTTAAAAAAATGTTCTCTCTTATATTACTCTTTTATAGCTATTTTTTCAAGACTTTTGACAGCTTTTTCATTATTTAAAAGCGTTACCACAATTTCCGAAAATTTTCATAAACTTTGCATAGCTTACAATTACTTTCTGAAATATTTTCATCATCCTATAATTCGTAAAAGTCGAAAGAAACAGAAAAAGAGCACACACCTGACATCGCTTAGGGCTGCTGGATTCCTCCCCTGACCCGCTTCACGCACAGATGTTGCTCCGATAATTATTATAGCATATACCATGAAAATTGCAAGTTAAAATTTTCAGCTTGCACGGCTAGTCAAGTGCCAATGCCCACAGATAGGGCACTGGTAAGCTCTAGCCAAGCGCTTGTCACTTCTCTTGCCCTTCCTTCCACCAATCATCATCATGCCATTGACGCGAAATAAAGAGCATAGCTGACAATCTGTCCTGATAGGACGCCTTGCCACTAGGACAAACCTTCAAGCGACTTGCTTTGATTTTTTGAGAATGATGGGAATGGCTCATGACAACTCCCTCTAGCCTTATTTTTGGCGACGTTTCCTAAAGAAATCCTGCATAATCTGAGCACAATCGGCTTCCAGCACACCTGTTTCCACCTCAACACGGTGATTAAGACGGCTATCGGTCAAAATATCATAGAGACTACCAGCACCGCCAAACTTAGCATTTTTAGCCCCATAGATGACCTGTGAGATACGGGCAAGCCCAATAGCTCCGCTACACATGACACAAGGTTCAATGGTAACAAAAAGTGTCGAGTCTAACAGACGCCAGTTACCCACCGTCTCATTAGCTTGGTTGATAGCCATGATTTCGGCATGGAGAATAGCCTTATTCTGCTCCTCGCGAGCATTGTGACCGCGTCCAATAATCTGTCCGTCCTTGACAATGACGCAACCGATAGGAATTTCTTCCTTTTCTAATGAACGCTGAGCTTCTTTAAGTGCCTCAGACATGAAAAATTCTTTTTCTTCTTGGGTGAATTCCTGCATTACAGATTCCCCAAGTCCCATGATTTATGTGGCTGAGCCAAATCAACGGAAATGCCATTGGTGTAGCTTTCAGCTTGTTTGCGAAGCACTTCCAAGTGATTATCCGGAGCGATGCCCTCTGCTGGAAATTGTGGGACATGTGTCAGCACCAACTTCTTCACCTTAGCTGCGCTAGCGATTTGTCCCGCTTCCTTAGACGTCAAATGAGCAAAGTGATTTTCGTTGCCTTCAAAGAAATAGACATCAGCAAGGAAGAGGTCGGCACCCTTGGTGAATGGCGCAAGCTCTGGGAAATAGCCTGTATCTCCAGTGAAGACTAGGGTTTGACCTGTCTCGCGCTCCACAATGCGAAAGGCATAACAAACCACGGGGTGAACAGTCTTGATGAAGGTCACATCAAACGGTCCAATCTGCTCGACACCATTGGTATGGTAGGCAATGCCTTGGGCGACATTTGGAAGCGTCAATTTTGAAAATTCATAAGTGTCTTCATCATGCCCGTAAACTGGCAAGATTTTTGGCTCCCAAAGGTGTTTAGGATAAAGCTGACGATAATGGTAGAGAACACCGAGGTCAGCCACATGGTCTGGATGATAGTGACTGATGATAACCGCATCCAAATCTAGAGGACTGATTTCTTTTTCAAGTTCATTGACTGCTCGACTTCCCGCATCCATAAGGAGTTGAAAGCCATTTTCTGCGGTAATTAAATAGCTGGTTGTCCCACCATCTTTGTATGGGTAACCACCCCAGCAACCAAGTGTTATTAGTTTCATAGGAATACCTTCTTTGTTTTATACTGTTTTTATTATATCAAATCGAAAGGGATTTTTCTGATTTGAGGTGATAAAAAGAAACCTGAACAGCGTCCAGATTTCTCTTCTATTAGAAATTACGTCCATTGGTTCCGTAGCCATAACGTTGCATAAAATTTTCACGGAATTCGAGAAGATTGTCGTCCATAATGGCTTGGCGAACGTCTTTCATAAGATTTACCAAGAAGTAAAGGTTGTGGTAAGATGTCAAACGGATACCGAAGGTTTCATCAGCCTTGAGCAGGTGACGAATGTAGGCACGCGTATAGTTTTTACAGGTGTAACAGTCACAGTTAGGGTCAAGTGGGGTGAAGTCTTCTGCAAATTGGGCATTCTTAACCACCAAGCGACCAAAGCTAGTCATACATGTTCCATTGCGGGCGATACGAGTCGGAAGGACGCAGTCAAACATATCAACCCCGCGGATAACCCCATCAATGAGGCTATCTGGCGCACCAACGCCCATGAGATAACGCGGTTTGTCGCTCGGCAACATTGGCACGGTGAAATCAAGAACGGCATTCATCTCATCGTGAGTCTCACCAACTGCGAGCCCACCGATTGAGTAACCAGGGAAGTCCATTGAGACCAAGTCTTGAGCTGATTGGCGACGAAGGTCTTCGAAACCAGCGCCTTGAACGATACCGAAAAGACCTTGGTCATGCGGACGACGGTGAGCATTGAGCCCACGTTCTGCCCAACGGCTGGTACGTTCGATTGATTTTTTGACGTAGTCGTAAGGTTGGTAGAACTGCGGACACTCATCAAAACTCATCATGATGTCAGAACCAAGATTGTTTTGGATAGAAATGGCTTTCTCAGGTGACAAGAACATTTTTGATCCGTTGAGGTGGTTCTTGAAGGTCACCCCTTCTTCGGTAATGTTACGGCTTTCAGCCAATGAATAAACTTGGAAACCACCACTGTCCGTCAAGATAGCTTGGTCCCAGTTCATGAATTTGTGCAGACCGCCAGCTTTAGCAACCAATTCATCACCAGGGCGAAGCCAGAGGTGATAAGTATTTGAAAGGATGATGCCTGAACCCATTTCCTTGAGTTCTTCTGGGGATTGGGTTTTAACCGTTGCCTGCGTCCCAACTGGCATGAACATCGGGGTTGGGAAGGTGCCGTGTGGGGTGATGATTTCACCCAGGCGGGCTCCTGTTCGTTTGTCTTGCTTGATCAAGCGGTATTTGATCGGATGATCTGTCATGTTTTCTCCTTTGCTTCCACGAAAAACAGTCGTGGGCTTTCTTTTGAGCTCTGCTATTTTTCCAAAAAAATAAGCTTGCGCTTCTTAATCCTTTACGATTTTACCAAAAAAATAGGCTCTTGTCATGCTCACAAGCCAACTGTGGTATAATAAGTTATCATCTCTTTTGGAGGATTTATGACCATTTCAGACATCAAAGCTCAGGCTCGCGCAGTACTCAGAGGCTTGAGCGGTAAATACGCTTTATTTTGCCTACCGATTTTATTAACCATCTTGACCGCTGGTCTATCAGTGTATCAAACCCTGCTGGATCTGGGAGGAATCCAAGTGAGAGTGTCTGCCAGCTACTCACCGCTATTGATTAGCTATCTGCTTGATTTCTTTGTCTTATCTGTTAGCTTCATCATGCTTGATGTGATTCGTCATCAACGTCAGACAGTTCAATTTACGGATAATACTTACGCATTCAACCGAGCTATTTTTATGAAATTGCTGGTACTTCTAGTTTTGCGGTGGATTTACCTTTTCCTACTCAGTCTGCTTCCCGCCTTTGGCTTTTTGTTGGTGGGACTTGGGACTTACTTGCTAGGGAATACCATTACTCTGACTGCGATTATTCTCCTGGTTATAGGCATTTTAGTGACCGTCATTGGTCTGACAATCGTCATTCAACGCCAATACGCTTACAGCATGGCGCCATATCTACTCTATGACCATTTGGAAGACAATCGTTATTCCAGCGCACGCGCTATTTTGTCGCAAAGTGTCACCTTGATGAAGGGGAAAAAATGGAAATTCTTCCTGCTAGAACTCAGCTTCATCGGTTGGTATTTCCTTGTCCCTCTAACAATGGGACTCATTTATTTCTATGTTTTCCCGTATAACACAACAGCCCACCTTATCTTCTATAATCAGTTGGTTGCAGATAACTAACATAACTAGCACTTCGTTTACGCGAAGTGTTTTTTGATATAAAAAGGGTTTGGAACCTTGATTCCAAACCCTCCTATAATATTTTAACCTGTTTAGCCTGACATTCTGGACAGATGCCGTAAGCCAACAATTGAACTTTAGTGATTTCAAATTGTGTTTGTTGGTGAGCCTCTTTGGCAATATCGAGAAGGTCAACATCCATGAAGTCAACGATTTTACCACAAGATTCACAGACGATATTGACATGTTGGTGTCCCATAAAGTCATAGTAGGTTGTGCTGTCATTACTGATTTTCAGCTCAGCCACAAAACCTTCTTCAACCAAGACTTTTAGGTTGTTATAGACCGTTGCTAGGCTCATGCCCGGAAATTTGGGCAAAAGGTCATGGTAAATCTTTTCAGCGCTGGGGTGCTCGGTACTTTTGACCATGTAAGCAACGATGGCTTTTCGCGTTTCCGTAATACGAATGTGTTTGTCTCTCAGATGCTCTAGGACATTTTCATAGGCATCTAAGGCTTGGTGATTGTGTGAATGAATGTCCATAGGGCTCCTTTCTACAACACTTTCCTCGTTTTTAGTAGGTTTATTATACCACAAATTCTCCCTACTTGCCTATTGGGACGCCTTCTCACTGAGCAGAGAGGTTGCGGTACTCGATTTTGAGGCACTTGTTCATGACAATATGCTGACGCCCTGCAGTGCGGAGGATTTCTTCAGCTTCTTGACTTTCTAAGCCTAATTGTGCCCAGAAAACATCAGCATCAGTCTTTAAAAAATCACGCGCCACATCAGGCAAGAACTCGCTGCGCCTAAACACATCAACGATATCCATATGAACAGGCACATCTCGCAATGAAGCGTAAGCCATTTCCCCTAAAATCTCCTGACCAGCTAACTTAGGGTTGACGGGAATAATGGTGAAACCTGCTGACTGAAGGACCTTGGCCACACCATAGGCTGCTGAGTCTTCGCGGTTGGATAGCCCAACGACAGCGATGGTTTTAGCATTTTGGATGTAGTCACGGATGACAGATGGACTGGGATTTTGAAATGAATAAGTCATAGGAATTCCTTTCTAGTAGCGCAAATGCTACTTTCCTGATGCTAGAAAGCCCAAGTAAACCAAAGACCAGAACTTTTGGTCATTGGCTGGTCGGGTCATGGCTTTAAGGTAAAGTTCCTCTGCAACTGGCTTAGACATGATTCGCTTGATGGCATAAGGGCGGAGGTATCCGAGGAGAAGATTGAAGACTGGCAAGACATCATCGCCGTGCTCAATCTTATTCTTAGCATTCACAAGTAAATCACGTTCCTCCTGAGTCACCTCAGGATTCAAAATCAAGTTGTAAAGAACCTCTAAAGGTTCTTTGATATCGATAGCTGGTTGCATGGGAGTCCTTTCCTTGGTTGCCAGTTTTTTTTGAGGGGGAGTATTAAAGTTGATTCAAGGGTTGATTAGCAGTTGGTTGCGTCGTTACGTGACTTGTTACCAGCCTAATCAACTGTGCGGAGGTCCTAGTAAAGCAGTCCAATGGACTGCTTTAGCCCGAGCCTGAAAATTCTAAAACGAAGGGGAGGTCCCTCCTGTCCTTGTACGCAGTAGGATACGGACGACTGACGGCATCTCTTCGCTACTTGTCACTAGCCTCACATCCCTTGCGGGGGCACTAAGACGAAATCATAGATTTCTGTAGTGCTCCCTCATTTAGCTTCATACCATGTTTCTCCATCATTTTCGTCGGCGATGAGTGGGACTGATAGTTGGATGGCTGATTGCATGGTGTCGGTGACTAGTTTTTTGATGGCTGCTAGTTCTGCTTTTGGTACTTCTAGGACGATTTCATCGTGCACTTGGAGGAGCATTTTCGCTTCGTAGCCACCTTCTTCTAGAGCCTTGTCTAGGTTAATCATAGCGATTTTAAGGATATCGGCTGCGCTTCCCTGAATTGGCGAGTTAATGGCTGTGCGCTCCGCAAAGTTGCGAATGTTGAAATTACGAGAATTGATATCCGGTAATTCACGACGGCGGTGGAAGAGTGTCTCCACATAGCCCTTATCCTTAGCTTCACGGACAACGGTTTCCATGTAATTTTTGATACCAGGGTAGCGTTCAAAATAGGTATCAATGTACTGTTTAGCCAATTTACGTGGAATACCGAGGTTATTTGCCAAACCAAAATCTGAAATACCGTAGACGATACCGAAGTTAACGGCCTTGGCATTACGGCGGTCATTTGGAGTGACATCCTCAGGTTTTTCAATACCAAAGACACGCATGGCTGTTGAACTGTGAATATCAGCTCCTTCTTGGAAGGCCTTAATCAAATGCTCATCCCCAGAAATATGAGCCAGCACCCGCAATTCAATCTGTGAATAGTCAGAACTCAAAAGTACTGAATCAGCCTGCGATGGCACAAAAGCCTTACGAATAAGACGCCCTTGCTCCAAACGCACTGGAATATTCTGCAAGTTAGGGTCTGCACTAGACAAGCGACCAGTCTGCGTCAAATCCTGAATATAACGGGTATGAATCTTCCCATCTTCAAGAATGAAATCCTGCAATCCAACGATGTAAGTTGACTGCAACTTGGCAATCTGGCGGTAGTCCAAAATCTTGGTCACAAGCGGTGACATTGGTGCCAAACGTTCCAAGACATCAACAGCAGTTGAGTAGCCAGTCTTGGTTTTCTTAGTCATCTCAACTGGCAAGCCTAATTTTTCAAAAAGGAGGATTCCCAATTGTTTTGGTGAGTTGATATTGAACTCTTCTCCTGCCAAGTCGTAGATTTCCTGCGTGAGGTTGTCGATGACTTTCTGGTTCTCCACTTCCATTTCTTGCAGGGTTTCCTTTTTGACCGTGATTCCCTGGATTTCCATTTTGGCTAGGACGTCAGCCAGTGGCTGCTCCATGTCAAAGAGGAGGGATTCCTGGTCGTGCTCTGCCAATTTTTCCAAGATAGGCGCTTCAGAAGTGATGAGGACTTGGACTTTCTTGGCTAAATGGCTGAGCAGCGCTTCTTTTTCAGGGATGGCACGTTTGGCACCCTTACCGTAGACTGCTTCGTCTGTCTCAAGCGGAAGACTAGTGTAGAGACGAGCGATAGTTGACAACTCATTATCTTCTACGGTTGAAAGCAGGTACTTAGCCAGACGAGTGTCAAAGGCTGGCGCTGGCAAATCAAGATCAAGATGGCTAAGCAGAACCTTGGTACGCTTGAAGTCATAGGTTTTGATAGGCGCAGCTAGAGCTTTTTTAAATAGGTCATCCTGCAAAAGGTCCAAGTTAGTCGTCGCATAGATAGCTTTGCTATTTCCCCAAGCAAGACCAATCATATCGGCCACATGGTAGTTATCCCCAAACATCTCCACATAATAGAAAGTGTCGTCTGCGAACATGTCAGGAGTCAAGCTGTCAGTCACTTCGGTGTAGGCTACTTCGAAAGTTTCCTGCGGTGCTGTCTGCCCAGTCAAGGCTTCTTTGAAGAGCTTGAAATCCATCTCGTCGTAGAACTTGGCTAGCGCTTCAATGTCTTTAGGTCCAGAGTAGGTGATGTCATCAAGTCCAATTGTGATTGGTGACTGGGTGTCAATGGTCGCCAAAGTCTTAGACAAGAAAGCCTGCTCCTTGTCGTTGATGAGGTTTTCTTTCATCTTAGACTTCTTCATGCCATCGATATTGTCGTAGATGCCTTCGAGAGAACCGTACTCTAAAAGCAGTTTGAGCCCAGTCTTCTCACCGATTTTGGTCACACCAGGGATATTATCAGACTTATCTCCCATGAGGGCTTTAAGGTCAATAAACTGCGCTGGGGTAATGCCCATTTTATCCATGAGGTAGGCTGGGGTGAATTCTTCAAACTCAGCCACACCTTTTTTGGAAATTTCCACAATAGTGTTGCTGTCTGTTAATTGAATCAAGTCCTTGTCACCAGAGACAATGGTCACATCGTATTCATCCACATTTTCAGCCAGTTTATCAATGGTTCCGATGATGTCGTCAGCTTCGTATTGGTCTAATTCATAATGCTTGATACCAAGCAATTCTAGCTGTTGACGGATGTAAGGAAACTGCTCACGGAATTCATCTGGTGTCTTGGCACGTCCACCTTTATAGTCGGCATACATCTCCGTACGGAAGGTTGTTTTTCCCGCATCAAAGGCTACCAAAACATGGGTCGGTTGCACGCGCTCCAAGAGATGGTTGAGCATGAGGTGAAACCCATAAATAGCATTGGTGTGAAGACCGCTAGCATTTTTAAAACGGTCAATTTGATTGTATAGTGCAAAAAAGGCACGGAAGGCTACCGATGAGCCATCAATTAAAAGTAATTTTTTCTTGTTAGTCATGCTTTTATTATAACACAAGCCCTTGTGAAATAAGGGATTTTAACCCCAAAAGACAATCTGGAAGCCTACTGAAAAGTCATCTCTCACAATTTCATGGAGACAGAAACTGAGGAATCACTCTAAATTGGAGTTGATTCCTCAGTTCTTGGCTCTATCAGTTAGAACTAGTGTTTTAGTCGCTAATGATTATCTCACATCTAATGATATGACGCTAATGATTAATCCTTTTTACGACGACGTCTGTCAGCTAAACCTAACGCATCTAAGATGAAGCCAATTCCTGTAGCAACTGTTGATGTTGTATCCTGTTCACCTGTAGATGGAAGCGTTGCTTGTTTAGCAGTACTTATAGGAATTGTTGATTGTGTCGTAGACGTTGAAGTTACCGTCGTAGCTTTAGATTGAGATGTTGTTGAGGTTTGTGGTTGTGAAGTTGGAGTTGTTGGCGTACCAGTTGTATTTTGTGGTACTGTATTAACCCGTGGTGCTAGTTAATTTATCTAATTTAAAGCAATGTCCAAAATCGCTTGTGCCACACCTGCCTCATCGTTGCTAGCTGTCACGTGCTTACAGATGCCCTTGACCTCGTCCGTCGCATTGCCCATAGCCACGCTGACCCCTGCGAACTCAAGCATTTCAAGGTCATTTGCCGCATCGCCCAGTGCCATGACTTGGTCTGGGGCAAAGCCCAAGTGCTGCGCTAGTTGTTTAAGAGCACTAGCCTTGGTTGTACCTTGAGGCATGACTTCAAAAAGGTAACTCTGGCTTCGCACCATGCTGAAGGACTGGCTGACTTCCTCAGCCATGTCAGCTTGAAAAAGGTCTAATTGGTCCGGCTCTGCCATATACATGGCTTGGAAGATGATGTCTGTATCGTCTTTCAGTGCTTCAAAACTGGTTGCCTTTGCTGTGTCAAAGACAAGTCCTGCGTCGTACTGCACTAATTCTGGGACCGCGTCAGCCAGGGCATAATAGGTATTTTCAGTCGTCAAGGTCAAACACACCTGTGGATAATCACTGACAGCATCAGCCAATTGTCCCACCTCATCAAGCGTCAACTGAGCTGAATGCACCAAGTCCCAAGTCTTGGTATTGTAGACGCTGCAGCCGTTGTTCATGATGATGTACTCCTCATCGGTCAGCCCCAGCTGCTCAAAGTAAGGCAGGATGCCTGATCGCGGACGTCCCGTGCAGATGACAATCTTAATACCCGCCTGCGCCGCCTCTTGAATGGCGTCAATATTGGCCTGCGGAATCTTCTTCTCGCTATTTAAAAGCGTCCCGTCCATATCAATTGCAATCAGTTTTACCATCATTTTTCTCCTGTTTTTTCTGTGTCTTGCCATTTGACTTTGGGTAAATGCCACTGGCGCTTGTAACCGAGCATGCGTAGACAGGTGATTGCCAGCACCAAGAGGTAGTAGCCTGTCGAGTTGGAGGCTAGTTTGAAGTAGAGGATGATGCCAGCTAACACCGACCAGCCGGCATATACTTCGCTCCGAAGTACCCCAGGCTTACGCCCAGCCAATACATCCCGAACGACGCCACCGCCAGCTCCTGTCAAAACTGCTGCTACAATCACCGCACTCAAAGGTTGCTGCATCCGAATGGCATAGAGAGATCCCTGAACACTAAAGGCCGCTAAACCAATAGCATCTGTCAGCACCTCTGCTTGCATCCAGCGCTTGTTGATAGCATTTGGAAAAATTATAATGATAAGCATAGCGACTAGAGCCACATAAAAAGCTGGTCCCTGATTCCACAGCATGTGAATGGGCAGACCAATCAACAGATTGCGAATAGCCCCGCCACCAAAAGCCGTCACAAAGCCAAGGATGAAAATCCCCAGAATATCAAAGTCCTCTTCCATAGCCACGATGGCTCCCGACAAAGCAAAAGCCACCGTCCCCACCAAGTTCAAAATACTCCAAATATCAACTGACACGACCAGCTCCTTTATACTAATTTCTCCCTTAGTTTACCATTTTTAGAGGGAAAAAGGGAGGGCTTAGGGAAAATTAAAATCTTATCCGAACATCAGAACACCTAAAACTCTCATAGACGATAGTCAGTCAACTCCTTTGACCCGTCCGCTGGGCGGTGGGGCTCCTGCAAAATTACATGGACTGCTCCGCCCGACGGTGGAACTCCTGCAAAATTACATGAGCTTATCCGCTCGTCGGACAGTATTTATCCTAATAATAAATGACAATTCAGTGATGAATCTCCCTAACAAGCAAAAACATAGGTTGCAGATGATAACGAACGAAGTGAGCCAAAACTGATATTTTCGCCGTAGTGGGATTATCAGTGACGCTGACAGCGTCACTGATAACGGAATCTTTGAGAGAGTAACAGTCCAGTGGACTGTTACTGTCTGAGCCTAAAAACGAAGAAGCGAAGGGGCTCGAAAATTAGCACTAAAACTCCGAAGGAGGTTGCTTGCGTCCGCACTACCTTAGAAAATATCAAAAATCAGTTTTGCTGTACTCATTACCAGCACTAAAAAACCACCCGAAGGTGGTTAACTCTTAAATCTCTTTACCTAGTGTGAATTTTGTTCCTTTGAGGGCACCTTTAAGCATAAATTTAAAAGGTTTACCTGTCACAGTTGCTTGTTTTTTGTCCAAGTCAACGACAACTTTTTCCACACCGCGGACGGCTGAGAGTTTTTCTGTAACAGTGTTGACACAGCCGTCACATTTCATACCAGTTACTTCATACGTTTTTTCCATAATCATTTCCTACTTTCTATAATTTAACCCATTTCAAACGAAGGGCATTGAGAATAACAGACACTGAACTAAAGCCCATAGCGAGACCCGCCAGCATTGGATTGAGAAGTGGTCCGCCAAAGAGGTAGAGCACGCCCATAGCCACCGGAATGGCTAGCACATTGTAGAAGAAAGCCCAGAAGAGGTTCTCCTTGATAATTCTAAGCGTTTTTCGACTAATGGTCAAACTTTTAACCACATCTGAGAGCTCAGGCTTCATGAGAATCACATCCGCAGACTCGATAGCAATGTCAGTCCCAGACCCCATGGCAATCCCGATATCAGCACTGGCAAGCGCAGGCGCATCATTGATACCATCGCCCACCATAGCGACTTTTCTATCCTGACCTTTCAGGTCAAGAATGGCTTGCGCTTTCTCATCAGGTAACACATCTGAGATAACTTGATTGATACCTAGTTGACTAGCGATGGCTGACGCAGTTGCCGCATTATCGCCCGTCAACATGACCACATCAATTCCCAACGATTGCAGTTTGGCAACCGTCGCCTGACTGTCAGCCTTGACCTGGTCAGCAAGACTAATCACCCCAAGCAGATGACCAGCTTTCCCGACATAAATCGGCGTTTGGCCCAGCTTAGCAGCTGTCTCAACAATGGCTTTAGCGCTGCTGGTATCAATCTTTTGTTCCGCCATCAACTTGCCATTACCGACATAAATGGTCTGTCCAGCAAGCGTCGCTTTGAGACCTAGACCTGTTAGAGACTGGAAGTCGCTAGCTTCTTCAAGCGCCAGCCCATTTTCCACAGCCTTGTCAACAATGGCTTGGCTGAGTGGGTGCTCAGAGAGCTTTTCCACAGAGGCGACCTTGGTCAATAGCTTCGCTTCGGTCATGTCAAAGGCATGGACAGCAACAACCTCAGGCTTACCTTGAGTCAAAGTCCCGGTCTTGTCAAAGACGATAGTGTCCACATGGTGGGCTGTCTCAAGGCTATCGCCACCTTTGAAGAGGATACCGTTCTCAGCTGCGCGTCCACTACCCACCAAGATGGCTGTCGGAGTCGCAAGTCCAAGAGCACAAGGACAGGCGATAACCAGCACCGCGATGGCAATCTTGAGAGAGAAGATAAAGGTTTGCCCCATGATGAAGAACCAGAAGAGACCTGCGATTAGCGCGATAGTCATGACAACTGGCACAAAGACACCAGACACCTTGTCAGCAATATTAGCAATCGGTGCCTTAGTTGATTGGGCATCTTCAACTAGCTTGATAATCTGTGATAGCATAGAGTCGCCACCGATTTTCTCAGTGCGAATCTTGAGGGCGCCTTGACCGTTGATGGAGGCACCGTAAACTTGACTATCCACGGTTTTATCCACAGGGAGGCTTTCCCCTGTCAGCATGGATTCATCAATGGCTGACTGCCCTTCGATGACAATCCCGTCAACGGGAACTTTTTCCCCAGGTTTAACCATAACAATGTCGCCGACTTGGACTTGCTCGATTGGGAGCGACAGCTCTTGTCCATCACGGATAACACGTGCTTCCTTGGCAGACAGCGTCAGCAATTTTTCAATAGCCGCAGAAGTCCGTCCCTTAGAAAGGGTTTCAAAATACTTGCCCAGCGTAATCAAGGTCAAAATGACCGCCACAGACTCAAAGTAAAGGTCGTGCACATGATGCCCATGCCCCAAGATGACATGATAGAGGCCGAAAAGGCTGTAAATGAAGGCTGCGCTGGTTGCTACCGCAACCAAGGAATCCATGTTTGGATGCCCCTTAAAGAGAGAGCGCAAGCCATTTTCATAAAACATGCGACCAAAATACATAACAGGAAGCGTCAAGACCAATTCAAGCACAGCCACCGTCAAGGGTGCTTGACTAGCCTGCAAGAATGGCGGCAACCACAAGCCCATCATGCCGCCCATAGAAATGTATAAAAGCGGAATGGCAAAGACCGCTGAAAGCCAGAAGCGATGCCACATCTTATGGGTCGCCGTGCTGTGACGCTCCTGCTGACTTTGGGCTTGCTCAGGGTCATAGACCGTCGCACCGTAGCCAGCGTCAGCCACTGCTTTTTCAATCTCAGCCTCAGAAATTAAATCTGGGTCAAAATCCACCGCCATCTTTTCCGTCGTCAAGTTAACCACAGCCTTGTCCACATGCGCCAACTTATTGACCGCCTTTTCCACAGTCAGGGCACAGGAGGCACAGGTCATGCCGTCAATTACGAAAGTTTCCTCTTTAGTTGCCATGAAGAACCTCGCTTTCTAAATGCTCTTTATCTTTAAATACTGATTTTGATATTTTCTCAAGTAGTGCGGACGCAGGCAACCTCCTTTGCTTTTTTTAGGCTCAGGCAGTAACAGTCCACTGGACTGTTACTCTCTCAAAGATTCCGTTATCAGTGACGCTGTCAGCGTCACTGATAATCCCACTACGGCGAAAATATCAGTTTTGGCTCACTTCGTTCGCTCTTATCTATAATGTTTTCGCGCTTACGAAACAAGCCTAGGTCTTTTGAGTTTAAATTAATTTAAATGCTCCTTGCACTTGCATTGACCGAGGACGCAGTCGCAGACGACCTTATCCACAGCGCTAGCTTTTTTCTTTTCTAAGAGTAATTGCAGAGCTGAAATATCAGCCTCAGTCATGGGACGATCAGCTAGCAAGTGCTCCAAGATTGCTACGTGCTTGGTCCGACAGAATTTGCTAAAAGCTTCATCAACCTGCTCAGCCATAGCATCGGATTCCGCAAGCAGAGCTGAATAGATGAAGCCCTTACCGAGCTTGCTTGTCGCTAAGTAACCCTTGTCCACCAGACGCTTGAGCAGAGTCTTGACTGTCGAAGCCGACCAATCATTCTTGGCACCTAGAACTGTTAGAATATCACCGCTAGTTGCCTGACCCTTGGTCCAAACCACGCGCATAATATCCCATTCCGCATTTGAAATTGCCATGCTAGAAACTCCTTTGGTTTACGTTTGTAGATTTATTATAAATCTATTGTTTACGTTTGTCAACAGTAAAAGTCGCTTGATGAGAAATAAAATGATTTTTCAGCTCCTATGCAATCCGCCAAGTCCTTGCTGGGCTCGGTCTGGCATATCTTTAGGTATTTTCTTTAGCTTGATTGGCCGCTCTAACCGACTTAGCACGGGGCTGACTAGCAACTTTGTCCGCCATCTGCTTGCCTCCCTGTATTGTAAGGTTCAGAAGGTCCATAGCTCGTATGCCCTCAATAGCACCCGCCAAAAGCGCCAGATAGGCGCCAGACTTGCGGTAGCCATTTGGCATTTCGGTGGCCCCTCCATTTTTCCCCTACATTTTTAGGCGCATCACTGACTCAGGCGCTCTTCTCCCAGATGAGCCCGACGCTTCTCTTGATTTTTTAGCAAAATAGCAGAGCAGAGTCTTCATTTCTCAAGCTGATAACCTGACTCCCCAGGGAACTGACCTGAACCACATGCCGAACAGACAACTTCCCCGAGGAACTGACCTAAATCAAACAACAAACGAGTCATACCATCTATCTAACTAAAATCACACCTTAAACAGGCTAATGCACCGTGTATCTGACTAGAACCACACGACGGACAAGACAATGCACCGTGTATCTGAACAGAACTACATGGTGGACAAACCAGTAACCGTGTATCTGAGAGATGAGTAGGTCAAAAGTCTATTGCCCACTTAACCAATAAAGAATACCGCTCCTCCTTTTCTCGCCAAAACCACCGTAAGCAAGGAAAGGACTAGAATAGCTTTTTGTAAGACCATAGGCAAGTCTTTCTTGACAAGTTTAACAACTGATTTCTAGAACGTTTTTAGCAAAAAAATAAGAGGTTGAGGCAAAAATCACAACCTTTTCGTACGGACTAATTGTGAGTCGCAGTGTTGAATGGCATCTAAGCACTGATAAATCAGCACTTAGAGACCTACTTAACTGTGCGGAGGTGGGACAACGAAATCGAAGACTTCGTCTTACCGATTTCTGTCCCACTCTCTTGAAAAACTACCAACTTAGGCCATTTGTCCGCCCAATTTTTCTTAGTCATTCGTGCTCGGTAAACAGCCATTCGCTCTTCATTGCCTGCAAAGCTAGGCGTCGGGCGGACTTCAAAATTGACAATATCCTCAGCGCCATAAGGTAGAAAAAGCTCCACGTCGCCATCATGAAGTCTGGCACCGATAGCCGTGCAGCGCTCTGGAAATCTGGCAATGGCATCGCAGGCTGACGCATACCTAGCAGCGCCAGGGGTATGGATGTTCATGTAGACTTCATTCTTAACTTCCCACTTGTAGTGTGGATAAGCTGCTCGCAAGTTCTGCTCGATGGCAAGCGTCTCCTCATAAGTCACTTGGGGGTCGTAGAAAACCACATCCACATCGGTCTCCTCGTCAAAATCCTCTCGGCCCGACAAATGGTTCCAGACCATATTTCGCAAAAAACCCGCTGCTAGCCAGCAATCCCTCAATTCTAAATCAGCGATGATTTGCAGGATGGTCATGATGTCTTGGTTGTTTTCGATTAGCGATTTAATGTCCATGGCTGCGCTCCTCTTCTGCTACGATAGCAGCAATCTGGTCTAGGCTGTCAAGGAAAATCACCTTGTCACGCTCAACTGCCGTGATGAAGCCCTGCGCCAGCATATTGTCAAATAAATCCCGCAAGCTATCGTAAAAACCAGCCATGTTGTAGAGGATGATGGGTTGGGTCAGCTGGTCGAGGCGGGCCATGGAGATAATCTCGCTAATCTCCTCCAGCGTCCCAGGACCACCAGGAAGAGCGATGAAGAGATCGGCCTGCTCTCGCAAAAGTTGCTTGCGCTCGGTCATATCCTCCACCTCAATTAGGTGAGTCAAGCCGGTATGCTCAATCTCACGCGCTTTGAGAAAGGTCGGAATAATCCCCGTCACCTGACCACCAGCAGCCAAGCTACTGTCTGCCAAAATGCCCATGAGTCCCTGGTCACTCCCGCCATAAATCAGCACATGACCCTCACGACCAAGCCAAGTCCCAAGCTCAGCCGTCAAAGCTCTAAAGCTCGCATCTGCTCCCAGATGGGAAGCCAAATATACTGTTATTTTCATCTTCTTCACCTCATTTATAACCTAGTATAGCACAAAAAAGTCATCGAGGTTGCCCTCGATGACTGTTGCTTATTTCTTATCCAAATTGCGGAGCATTTCGTCAATTTTGTTTCCATATTCAATGGATTCGTCTTTAACGAATTGCAAATCTGGGATTTTGTACATGGTCAAGTTGCGACCGAGTTCACGTTTGATAGTACCTGTCGCTTTTTCCAAACCAATTTGTGCCTTTTGATTATCAGAAGCAAGGGTTGAATGGATAGTGTAGAACACTTTAGCCATTGATAGGTCACCCAACATTTGAACGTCGGTGATGGTCACATCTTGAACACGTGGGTCACGAACCTTGAGACGCAAGATTTCGTTGACTTCACGTTTAATTTCCATCCCAACACGGTCAACACGATGATTAGCCATAGGACTTTCCTTTCTTATTAGTCTAATAAACCGAAAGCTAGGACCAGCCTAGCTCTCAGATTCTATTTATTTCTCGTTATATGAAACTTAGTGCAACGCATAGGCAAGAGCCCATAGGGTTTGCCATATAACGCCTAGAAACTTTAACTTCAATGTTTACTTGCGTTCAATTTCTTCCATAACATAAGCTTCGATGGTATCGTCCACTTTAAGGTCGTTGTAGTTTTCAATCATCAAACCACCTTCTTGGGCATTACCAACTTCTTTGACATCATCTTTGTAATGTTTAAGGCTGGCAAGTTTGCCGTCGAAGACAACGACACCGTCACGGATAACACGAACGCTTGAATCGCGAGTGACTTTACCGCTAAGCACCATGAATCCACCAATAGTTCCCACTTTAGAAACTTTGAATGTTTCACGGATAACAGCTTCACCAATGATTTTTTCTTCGAATTCTGGGTCAAGCATACCTTTCATGGCGTCCTCAACTTCTTCAATCACTTTGTAGATGATTGAGTGCAAACGAATTTCAACATCATCAGCTTCCGCTTGTTGACGAGCTTGCGGTGTAGGGCGAACGTTGAAACCGATGATAACAGCGTTTGACGCTTCCGCAAGAGTCACGTCAGATTCGTTGATAGCACCAACAGCTGAGTGAACAACGTTGACTTTAACGCCTTCAACATCAATCTTAAGGAGTGATGCAGCAAGGGCTTCGACAGAACCTTGGACGTCTGCCTTGATGATAACGTCAACGGATTTGACTTCACCAGCTTTAAGAGTATCAAAGAGGTTTTCAAGTGATACGCGTTGTGTATTTTGACGTTGTTTCATCAAAGCACGTTTAGCACGTTCTTCACCAGCTGCACGCGCAGCTTTTTCATCTTCATAAACCGCAAAGTGGTCACCCGCCATAGGCGCTTCGTTCAAACCAGTGATTGAAACCGGTGTAGATGGTCCAGCAGTTTTGACACGGCGACCAAGGTCGTTTGTCATAGCACGGACACGTCCAAATGTATTACCAACAACGATTGGGTCTTGAACGTTCAAAGTCCCTTGTTGAACAAGAAGAGTGGCAACCGCACCTTTACCTTTATCAAGACGAGCTTCGATAACGGTACCGATAGCACGAACTGTTGGGTCAGCTTTGAGTTCTTCCATTTCAGCAACCAGAAGGACTGTTTCAAGCAATTCTTCGATGTTTTGGCCGAACTTAGCTGAGATTTCAACGAACTCAGACTCGCCGCCCCAGGCAGTTGAAATAACACCATGCTCTGCCAATTCTCCGATAACACGCTCAGGATTTGCACCTGGTTTATCGATCTTATTGATGGCAACGATGATTGGAACACCAGCTGCTTTTGAGTGGTTGATGGCTTCGATTGTCTGTGGCATAACACCGTCGTCAGCGGCAACGATAAGAATAGTGATATCCGTTACAGACGCACCACGCGCACGCATTGATGTGAAGGCCGCGTGACCAGGCGTATCCAAGAAGGTAATTTTCTTACCGTTTTCTTCGATTTGGTAGGCACCGATATGCTGAGTGATACCACCCGCTTCACCAGTCGCAACACGAGAATTACGAAGAGTGTCAAGAAGAGTTGTTTTACCGTGGTCAACGTGTCCCATGATGGTAACAACTGGCGGACGCTCAGTCATTTTCTCTGGGTCAAGGTAGCCCTCTTCAGCAAAGAAGCGCTCGATATCGGCCTCATCGACTTCAACCTTCTTATGAGCTTCAATACCGTAATCTACCATAAGGAGCTCGATAGTATCAGCATCCAAAGATTGGTTTTGAGTGGCCATAACGCCCATCATGAAGAGTTTTTTAACGATTTCTGCAGGCTCACGCTTGATACGTTTTGCGATTTCAGCAACCGTCATCCCTTCTGTATATTCAAATTCTTTTGGCAATTCATGGAACTTACGCTCAGTTACTGGTTTTGGAGCACCATTTTTATTACCACGTTTATTTTTCTTGTTATTATTCCAGTTACTATTCCTTTGATTTCTCACTTGGTTTTGATTATTCCACTTTTTATTCTTATTTTGCTTAGGTCCATCTTCATTGTCACGCGTAAAATCACGAGATTTTTCAGGACGATTAGCTTTCTTACGACGCGTATCGGAAGGTTTACTTTCTGTAGCAACAGCTGGCGCTGGTTTACTTGCGACAGGCTTAGCCGCCACAGTAGGTTTTGCAGCCTGAGTCTTAGCTTCTTCTTGAGCTTTCAAGTTAGCCTGTTTGGCTGCCTCTTGTTCACGAACCTGACGGCGCTTCGCTTCTTGTTCCTGATGGAAACGTTCTTCACTACTACGTGAATACTCAGCGTTTTGCTCAGCCTTCAAAGCTGCTGCACGCGCCTTGAAGTCGATACGCACACCAGTAGCTTGTTGGTTCCGAGTTTGCTGTTGATTACGGTTGTCAAAACGACCTTGTCTACCATTTTGACGGTTGCCATTCTGACGATTGTCTTGACGACCACCGTTTCCGTTTGAACGGTTTTGACCTTGATTACGACGGTCTTGCTTGTTACGGTTGTCACGGCGATTATCGTTTGACTTACCATTGTTGCGATTGCCACCATTATTTTGATGTCGCTCTACTTCTGCCTTAGCGCGCGCTTCACGTTCTGCCTTGAAATTACGGCTTTGAGGTTTTACTTTAGGAGCTTCGACAGCTTTAGCTTCTTGAGCTGGCGCTGGTTTTGGAGCCTCTTTTGCCTCTACTTTTGGCGCAGCCACCTTTTCAGTTTTACTTGCTACCACTTTTTCTGCTTTTGCAGGAGCACCAAAGCTAGCCACAATACGTTTGGCATCACTTTCTTCTACGCTTGAAGCATGGCTCTTGACCGCAAGACCCAATGATTGAGCCTTCTCAACCACTTCCTTGCTAGTTTTGCCAATTTCCTTAGCGATTTCATGTAATCTTTTCTTCGACAATTGATGTCCTCCTATTCTGTTATGCCATAAGAGTCCTCATTTTCTTTGAAAATCCAGCGTCTGCGATAGCTACCACCTTGCGTGGTTTACCAAGCGCAGCACTCAATTCCAGTGTTGAAAACACTGTGGAGACTTCTGTTTGATAATAACTACTTTTATCAGTTACTTTTTTGGTCAAATTTGGCCCTGCGTCATTAGCAAGAAAGACTAGAGACACTTGCTGGTGCTGAATAGCTTTCACCACCAACTCCTCTCCAGAAATAACCTTCCCTGCTTTTTGCGCAAGTCCGATGAAATTTGATAATTTTTCTAAATTAGTCAAGGCCTAACTCTCTTCTTTTGACTTTGTGATCAACATAGGCAATCAATTCATCATAAAATTCATCTGAAACTTCCATTGAAAAACTACGATCAAAGACACGGCGTTTTTTAGCCTGCTGTGCTTCGTCGTTGTCTAACTTGATGTAAGCTCCGCGACCATTTTGCTTTCCAGTTGGATCAATGAAAACTTGTCCTTCCTTGTTCTTCACGATACGAAGGAGGTCACGCTTATCAATGACTTCACCAGAAACAACTGATTTTCTTAAAGGTATTTTCTTTGTTTTAGCCATGAAACACCTCTCTCATGTGCCTTATTCTGCGTCTTCTGAAACAGCTTCTTCAACAACGTCTACAGCAACTGGTTCAACCGCTTCTGTTTCAATTGTTTCTGATTTGACAAATTCAGGTGCAACTTCTGCCTGCGCAGCTTTTTCAGCTTCTAATTTTTCATATTCCGACGCTGATTTGATATCAATGCGGTATCCTGTCAAATGAGCTGCCAAACGTACGTTTTGACCGCGACGTCCGATAGCAAGAGACAATTTATTGTCAGGAACAACAACTGTTGCACGTTTTGAATCTTCATCATCGAAGAGAACCATGTCAACTTCCGCTGGCGCAATCGCATTGTAGATGAATTCAGCTGGATCTTCAACCCATTGGATAACGTCGATATTTTCTTCAACTGGGATTTCCACGCCCGTCTTAGCATCGATACGTTTTGGATGGAAGTTGCTGATAACTTTCTTGATGTTGCTTCCGCCACGACCAACGATGGTACCAATAGCATCAACGTTTGGATTGTGACTGCGAACAGCGACCTTAGTACGGTCACCAGCTTCGCGAGAAACGCTCATGATTTCAACTGTTCCATCAAAGACTTCAGGAATTTCACGTTCCATGATGCGTTTGATAAATTCTGGATGGCTGCGGCTTACAAAAACATTAACCCCTTTAGGATTGTTTTCAACTTTGTAAACATAAACATCAATCATATCATGCGATTTGAAAGTTTCACCAGGAATTTGATCTTGATGAGACAATTGTGCTTCAAGTGAACCAAGGTTAACATAGATAAAACGTTGGTCAAAACGTTCAACTGTACCAGTCATGATTTCACCTTCATGTTGTTTGTACTCGTTGAAAGTCACTTCACGTATTTGACGGCGCATTTTTTCCATGATGGTTTGCTTAGCAGATTGTGCAGCCACACGACCAAATTCTGTCACAGACTCTTCAAAGCGAATTTTATCGCCAAGCTCATAAGCAGAGCTGATTTTTAAAGCATCTGACAAGCTGATTTCCAAACGGCTATCAAAAACTTCATCGACAACTTCACGAACGGTATAAACTTTAAAGTCAGCTTTCTTTTCGTCAAACTCGATGACACAAGATTCTGATTGGCCATAACGACGTTTGTAGGCTGATTTCAAAGATTCTGTAACCGCATCAATGATATCATCTTTGTTAATGTGTTTTTCTTCTTCCAAAATACGGAAGGCTTCTAGCATTTCTTTGCTCATAGTGTCCATTCTTGCCCAGCAAGAATCTTCCTTTCTTAAAGTTTAACTGCAAGACGGGCTTTTGCAACCGTCTGATAGGGAATTTCTACAGTTTTGTGACGTGTTTTATCTAGGTAGTCAATGGTCAAGGTTTCACCATCAAAAGCAACCAAGTCACCTTCAAATATTTTCACTTTATTGATAGCCTTGTAGAGACTAACATTGACATAAGAACCCACAGCATTCTCAAGCGCTTCAGCCGTTTTAAGCGGACGCTCCAAACCAGGACTTGAAACCTCAAGCATGTATTGTTCAGGGAATGGGTCAGGCTTAATCGTATCCAACAACGGACTAATGATGTCTGTCAAATCAGCCGTATCATTAACAGTGATGCCACCTGGTTTATCAACCAAGATGCTCAAGACATAATCGCCACCCATTTTTTCATACTCGATATCAACCAATTCAAACGGTGCCTCAATAGCAGGAGCTACCACCTCGGTTACAATATCGATAAGAGATTGATTTGCGATAATAATACCCTCATCTTTCTAGTTTACATCAGTTGTAAACAAGTTTAACCATTTACTTTCAAAACAGGACCTGCAAACGAAGTGAGCACAAACCGATACTTTTCGCCGTGGTGAAACGACTAGAAGCAAATCATTGCTTCTAGTCACGGAAAAATTGAGACCTTAGACTCAATTTTTAGCAATGGAACATCGAATGGGGTTTGCTTGCGTCCGCCACCACCTAAGAAAAGTATCATAAACTGTTTTAAAAGAAAATACACACATAAGAGGCGAAGTTATAACTCCGCCCCTCTCTGTATTATTTAAATTTATTATAGCACAATTTTATGAAATCACAAATAAAAAGTTTTTACCTACTCAATGAAAGCATCTCTTTGGTACTATGAAGTCCTGTAGAATAGGTTTTACCAAAGGTTTTCTTACTCATAGCACCAAAAGTATAGTGGCTATCCAAAATCAGAACTTGATCATAGTTTTTAAGAAGTTTTTTGAACTGACTCGTACTTAGCATGAAATTTTCACGAGCATCAACGTGTGCATCCCACAAGTAATATCGCGTGGCATACTGGATGAAGTAATTCTCTACATTTGTCCGATCAGCACTAACAACAAGAACTTTCTTAACTGATTCTCGCTGACGATCACCGACAATCTTTTTAATTTTTTGTGATACGTTGTGACTTGATTTTCGATTATTGAACTGGATGCCATTGTTTTCTGATAGCAACATACCAATTGTAAAAAAGAGTAAAATTAAGCTACTATTTTGGTACAATCGTTTTGTCGTTAAACTCTTGAAGCTCCTGATATTACGACGCTGAATATTTTGCTCAACCAAGCAATAGTCCATTTCTCTCACAAGTATCATCATGACAAATCCCAATACAAAAATAACGATACTTGAAGCATAACGCTCGAAACCAGCCAACTCTAAAGCTTCATTTTTAGGCATGGCCACTAAATACATCAACCAAATGCCAACGTAATAAGTTATCAAAATAAGATTCGATAATAGCCAACTAAAAAGAACCCGTTTTGGTCTCTTAAGAAAAAATCCTATAACAATTACTGCAATCAAGCAAACAATATTGATGAACATAATACCATGCAAAGCTAAACTGTTAAGACTAAATGTTACCTTTACAAAATTCATCGTAATATCTCTTGCAACAGTGGTCATGTGCCCTGAAAATATTCCCAATAATTCACTAGAAGAAATAAGCTCACTAAACCAAAGTAGTAAACCAAAAATAATCGAAAACAGTGAGTCATCCCAAGGGATAGTTCGCAAGATTCTCCATGACAAATAAAATACTGTCGTTACGAATGCAAAGAAATAAAGCAATCTCTGTCTTATCGTCATCTCTTCCCTCCATCAAAGACAAATGTCTTCTGTATATAATAACTTAAGAAGAACAAGAATCCATCAACAAGAATCTTGATTCCTGTAATTGGAAAGGTCCACCAACTTGACAACAAAGTGACCAGCACACTCGATAAGAAAATCTGAATCACTACTAATGAAAAATATTTGACCCAACTCAGGGAGTTTCCAGCTTTGAATGCTAGCTTATGGTTGATAAGAAAATTCGTAACAGAAGAAACTGCCCTAGACATAACAGATGCTAAGGGGATTGATTCTAAACTCACTCCCTTAAAAAGAGAGACTAAAATCGTAAACACAACAATGTCAACGAGAAAACTAAACACTGAAGATACGATGTATTTAAAAAATACTGCATAAATACGAATTGAATCACGAATAGCATGGAAATGCGAAGACTGATTATCATCTAAATAAATCGTCGTAATTGGTACTTCTAAAATAGCAATTCCATCTTCCTTAGCCTGCAAGAGCATGTTCATCTCAAACTCATAACGCTCCCCTTCAAGCTCAAACAAGGTTCTTAACCAGTGGTAAGGAATAACTCGTAAGCCAGTCTGAGTATCTGAGATAGCCATCCCTGTAAACGCTCCTAGAACATCCCTAGTTAGCAAATTCCCAAATTTGCTTCTCAGTGGGACATTCTCTTCAAAAACACGAACCCTTAAGACTAGACTATCTGGTGACTTCAAGAATGCCTCCAAGCACTTAATGGTATCTTCATAGGTATGCTGACCATCTGCATCAATTGTCATAATCCCCAGTGCATCTGGGAAATTCTCAAGAACAAAATCAATAGCTGTCTTGATAGCTCGTCCCTTTCCTTTATTGACAGAATGAGTCAGTACATAACAGCCAAACTTAGAAATCGTTTCCCTAAAAATATGAGAGTAAGCTTCCCCACTCCCATCGTCTATAAGTATAATATCAAACTGCGCTTGTTACTTGTCTCTAATTTGTGCTAAAAGCTCCAACAAACGTTGGTCCGGCTCATAGGACAGAATAACAATCTTTACATTTTTATAATCTTTACTCATCACTTTACCTTTCAACTTTCCTATCCGTTTTATGAATATACATGGCTTTATCTGCTTTCCCGTAAAAATCAATATAGGTTAGACCAGCATCGTAAGATTCTGTAAAAATACCGTAAGAAGTTGTGATTTCATAGGGATAGTCACACATCTTTCCTTGGATTAATTGAGCTAATAAACTTGCCTTAAAGTAGGAAACGTTAGGTAATAATATAGCACACTCATCCCCACCCAATCTTGCAATGGTAGCATACGGTGGCATCGTTTCTTTCAATAATTCAGCAAAATCAACTAATACCTTGTTACCTGCTTGATGTCCATAAATATCGTTGACTTCTTTGAAACCATCCAAATCTGTAATAATCAGGGTAATTTTTTGACTTTTTCAATTATGCACTCTGTAAAAGCATTTTCCAAATAACGACGATTATACACTTGTGTCAATGGATCTGTGTTGCTTAAACATTGATTTTCGATATCTTTCTTTCGTTCATCTGTTACATCAAGAACTACACATGAGCCACCGATAATTGTCGAATTGTCATTATAAATTGGTGAATATAGACATTGCCAGTAAAGAACTTCACCCTTCTTTTCAATCTTATCTAAAACAGTAAAAGACTCTCCTGCCATAGCCCGAGAGAAATTACTCTTTAAAGCCTCTACTTCTTGTCCATCCATGATATCCAAGGGAGACTCACCCAGCCTTGGTGTAAAATCAAAATACTTCTCCATCATTCGAACATCATTTTTATTAATAGCTATGAACCGAAAGTCTAAATCAAGAGCATAGAGATTAATCTCTGCTGAACTTTCTAAAATATAGTCTGTCACCAAGAAATTTCTACTGGTCAAAAGAGAAAATGTCAACAGGACACAAAAAAATGGTAAATAAAATAAGGACTGCAATAAGATGGTAATCTCTGTATATCTGCTCATAAATAACAAGTATAAGCAGAAAAAGTGAAATGACCAATTCACTGAAGACGACAAAATCTCTATGCCTAGCCAGCGATAGCTTTAAGCTATTAATACTCATAAGATACATTCTCCTCAAAAGGACTGTAACCACTTATCAAATTTATAAATGTGAAACAATCACATTTCCCAAAAACATTGGTTAGGAACAGTAACCTTACTTCCTAATTGAAACTTTTTATTTGCATCTTTAGCAAACTATTTTAATTTTGAAATCATCATTTCACACTATATAATAAACAAAGGAGAGGAGGGGATTCGAACCCCCGAGCCCCGTTAAGGACTACACGCTTTCCAAGCGTGCGCACTCGACCACTATGCGACCTCTCCATAATTTCAAATTTCGGATATTCATTAGGATTATACTAAATATCAACTAGTATAGTTTGCCATATTCTATGAAAAAAAGCAACTAATCTAACTTTTTGTTATAATGTTCGGTTTTTCATATAATTCTTTTTCATGGTCTGTTCTAAACACCTTGAATCAAAATTCTTTTTCAACAAAAACGGAGGATGCCACCAAGGCTCCTCCGTCTATTGTGTTAGATAACAATTCAAATGATAAATGAACTGGTTGTTTTCAATCATTGGCTGAACAACCACAGCTAAGCTCATTAAAATTGAGCTTCTACTCGGTAGATGACTTGCCCTTTGTCTGAGAATTTTTTCTCGTACTCGGTCATGACATTGCCTTCATAATCACTAGCGTGTAAATCAAGCCAGACTTGCTTAAGTGTCATGCCATATTGAGACATACTAGCCAAGCTGTATTCGAAGAGCCCACGATTATCTGTCTTGAAATGAATTTCACCATGCTCTGGCAAAATTTGCTTGTAAGTATCCAAGAAGGATTTGTAAGTCAAGCGACGTTTTTCATGACGTGTTTTTGGCCATGGGTCACTGAAATTGAGATAGAGTAAATCAATCTCACCATCCGCAAAATAATTAGTCAAACTTGACCCGTCAACCAAGAGCAGTCTAACATTTTCAGCACCACTATCCAAGACCTTGTCCAAGGCATAACTCAATACAGACAGCTGAATATCGATTCCGATATAGTTAATGTCTGGATTTTGGAGAGCCATCCCTGTAATGAAAGCCCCTTTCCCCGAACCGACTTCGATATGGATAGGATTATTATTTCCGAAAATGTCGTGCCAATGACCTTTAGCCTCTTCTGGATTTGAAATCACATAGTGAGGATTATTTTCCAAGTGCTCCTCGGCACCCTTACGTTTTCTTACTCGCATTATAACTTTCTAACTAATTCTCTAAACTGGCGCAAGCCATAGATTTCTTGATTGACATGGACCATATCACGCTTGTCAAAACACTTCACAATCTGAGACAAATATGAAAATTGACCATACCAAATAATCTTACTACGAACCTTGTCGTTATCCTTGTAGCCATAGTAGTGCAACCATTCATGCCAATGCATGCGCGGAATATAATGACTAAGCATGTAGGCCACATCATACATACGGTCGGTCAAACGCACTGAATCCCAGTCCACCAAATAAATCAAGCCACTGGTCGTAATCACCCAGTTGCTGTGCTTGATGTCACCATGAACAATGGTTGCGATGTCTGAACGAAATTCCGGCAAACTGCGCTTGAGTTCTGTCACGACAGATTGAAGGTAAGTATTATCTCGAATTTGTTGCGGAGCCTTTTTCTCCCAATCCATCAACAAATCATAAGGGTTTTCAATTTTATAATCCAACTGTAAAAGCTGGTTTACCAAGGGACGAGATTTGTGCAGACGCAACAAAATATGAACAATCTGCTTACTTCCCATATCTTCTTTGGTCAATGTCCGCCCATTGAGCCACTCTTGTGCACTCATGGTATCGCCATTACCAGTACGACGCGCCCACAATAACTGCGGTGCTATTTGTTCTTTAGCCAAAGCCGGCAAAATCGGTGTCGTATTAAATTTGACAAAGACACGTTCACCGTTTGGATAAGTACCAATAAAGGCCTTGCCACTCTTCCCGCGCAGGGGAGTCAGCGTCAAGTCCTGATTAGATGTTGTCACCACTTGTCCCTCCTTTACACAATTATTTTAGACGTTTATTCCTATTTTACTTGTTTTGACTCACTTAGTCAATCATCTTCTTCATTTTATATGGCAGGTAAACCTCAGTCAAGACAATCGTAACCACCACTAGAAGAAGGATTGGTTTTAGGGAAAATAGAGCTAGCGCTTGAAGAACCATCAAGGAGTAGGCAATCAGCCGAAGAAGACCCTGTAAATTGTTAACCTTCTGCACCCCAGAAACAGGATAGAGATGAACCATATACTGATAGTCAAAATGATTGAAGAGCGCCAGCAATTGGAACAACAAAAGATAATTAAAAATCAAAGCCAAGCCAACACCAACCATCTTGCTACTAATCAAAACAATCAAAACCAGACTCAAAATGCCTAAACGAAGGGTCAAAGCTAGATAATCACCGCTCCGTAAAAAAGCACGCGCATAAAGATTAGACCACAAAGTCGCTTGAGTTTTAGATTGTCTCTTAAGAAGACCGTCCAAATAAGCACGGCGCTTAACGCTGGTTGAAATCCCCTTGACATTGGTAAAGAGAGCAAAGAATTTTAAAATAGATTGCTTGCGCTTTTGCTCATAGGCAATGGCAGCGTCCCAATCCAAACCAGATTCGGTATAAAACACACCACTCTTATGAGCAAAAATAAACCACTTCACTACCGCTAAAACCACTAGAAGCAACACGAACATTACGAGAGATAGACCGAGCTTAAGAAAAATCGGTGCTAAAAAGACTAAGAGTATCGTTTGAACAGCCGTCCAGACGACATAAGAGCGCGTCTTTGCTTTCCTAATCATTGCCAAAACTTCAGTTTCTTTAGGTAATAAAAATTGCTTGTCCGCAGGTTCTAAGTAAGTCCCAATGCGTCCTGCACCCAGTAACACAACTGTCATCAACACCAAAATCAAAATAATAGACCAATGATTCTTAGGAAAATTCCTGAGTAACTGGCTGTATTGCACCATCAAAAAACCGAACAAAAATACCAGTACCAAAACAAAATGGTCATTAAAAACATATCTCAGATACTTGCTGATTTGCACTAGAAAGGTCGACCGGCGTTTTTGAAACACTTCTATCATGTCACACCTCTTTAGTCAAAGCCATGTAGATGTCATTGAGACTCGCCTGGCTATCTCCAAACTCGGCTCTCAGCTCTGCCAAATTTCCCACAGCACGAATTTGCCCTTGATGCAAGATGACAAAACGGTCACACATTTTTTCCGCAGAATCGAGAACGTGAGTTGACATAAGAATAGATTTGCCACGCCCTTTTTCCTCAGCCAGCAAAGCGATTAAATCTGAAATAGCTAACGGATCCAGTCCCAAAAAGGGTTCATCAACAATGAAGAGGCTAGGGTCAACAATGAAGGCGCAAATAATCATAACCTTCTGCTTCATCCCTTTTGAAAAATTGATGGGAAACCAATCCAGCTTATCTGACAAACGGAAGGTTTCCAACAGTTTTTCTGCACGCGCCATGGCATCTGCCACAGGGATATCATAGACCATAGCCACCGTTTCAAGGTGCTCGCGAAGAGTCAACTCCTCATATAAACTTGGCGTCTCAGGAATAAAGCCAATCTTCTTGCGATAGCCAGCCTGGTCTTCTTGTAGACTAACGCCATCAATGGTAATCTTACCTTGGTAAGGTGTCAAGAGACCGATGACTTCGTTGATGGTGGTTGACTTTCCAGCACCGTTAAGCCCAATTAGACCAAGCAACTCACCGTCTCCCACTTCAAACGAAATATTTTTCAAAACAGGGATATTAACATAGCCCCCTGTAACGTTTTCAACTTTTAACATACTAATTCTCTCTATTTCTGGTATACTTATACTATCTATTATAACAAATTAAGAAAAAGAAGGTAGATTTCAATGAATGATTGTATTTTCTGTAAAATTGTAGCAGGTGAGATTCCCTCATCAAAAGTTTATGAAGACGACCAAGTTTTGGCATTCTTGGATATTTCTCAAACAACACCTGGTCACACACTGCTCATCCCTAAAAGGCACGTCCGCAATGTACTTGAAATGGAGGCTGACCTTGCCAGCACAACCTTCTCACGCCTACCAAAAATCGCTCGCGCCCTTCAAAAAGCTACAAATGCTGTTGGTATGAATATTATCAACAACAACGAAGAAATCGCAGGACAAACTGTTTTCCACGCACACATTCACTTGGTTCCACGCTATGATGAAAAAGATGGCATCAAGATTGAGTACACTGAGCACGAACCTGATTTTGAAGCTCTTGGAGAATTGGCTGCGCAAATTGCTAACGAGGTAGAGGCATGAAGCTAAGTCGCCTACTAGCAGTCGGTGTGGCAGGTTACGCTACTTATCAGGTTTACAAAAACCGTCAGGCTATCAAAGAAGGCCTCCTCTCAGCCAAAAAAAGCTCCCAAGCCATCAAAGAAGATGTCAATAATATCAAGGTCAACCTAGCCGTCATCCAAGACCAAAAAGAACAGCTCAAAGCCATCTCTGAAGACTTGAGCTATAAATTCCGAGTCTTCAATCAGGAAACACAATCACGCTTGGAAGAAATTCATCACACCATGGACAAGTACCAAATGACAACTAATTCTGAAAACTAAAAATCAAGCAGCGAAGAATCGTTGCTTGATTTTTGTTATTTACCGACCTGTCGTTGCATAGCCTTAATTGCTATAGGTCGCGGTGTTGTCGGTATAAGAAGATGTTGTCTCATTAAAATCATAGGTTGTTGTGTTTCCTTGATTATAATTGTAAGTCTCTGCCGCTGAAGAACTGTAGCTATTATAGTTGTTATAGGTGCTGTAATTTGAACTATAGTCACTATTGCTACCGTAAGATGAGTTTCCAGAAGTTCCTGAACTAGATGAATCAGCTGTATCATAGTCAGTATCAACACTATAACCGTACAAATTTTCATAAAGAACAGCCGTTGTTGATAAATCATCAGACGTGCCCAACGATTTAGACAATTGTTTCTTGATACGATTTTGCACTGTCAACAAATGTTTTGAGGTTACAATTTGATAAGAGGCACCATTAAAAGTAGCATCCTCACCACGTAGTTGGTAGGTTTTAATATTTTTTAATGAATCAGCATAGCCTAGCAAACTTGGAATCGTACTTGATGAAATCTCGATATTGGTTTGCATATTGCCACTAACTGCCGCCAAAATTTTCTTGTAGGAGCTGACACTATCCAAGGCTAGAATTTTTTTCATAACTTTTTGGATAACTTCACGCTGACGCTTTTGACGACCATAGTCTCCCTCGGGGTCATCATAACGCATCCGAGCATAGACCAAAGCCTGCTCACCGTTAATTTTATGCGTTCCCGGTTGAACAACAGCCTGATACTCAGGCTCATGTTCCGAAATGGAAATCGGGAAATCAAAATTATTAGTCACGGTAATACCACCAACAGCTTCAACTAAATCAACCAAGCCCTGCATATTGATTTGCATATAATAATCAATATTGATATCAAGCAAATCCTGAACTGTCATGATGGCCATCTTGGCACCACCAGAAGCGTAAGCTGCATTCAACTTGGCTTCAACACCGTTCATATCATTGCTACTTGGACCAGATAGTTTGATTAAAATATCGCGCTCCAGGCTGGTCATTGTGGTTTTTTTTGTCTTAGGATTGACAGTCACCAAAATCATCGAGTCACTGTTCCCAGACCATTTTGACTTACGTTCTGAAGAACCTGTATCAACCCCCATCAGTAAAATTGAAAAAGGTTTGGTCTGCTGAATAGCCTTACTGGACGTTTTAGAGGTTTTGTAATCTTTAAACGTTTTGGCCAACTCATTGGTTGAAAATTGATAAGCAGAGCCCACATAAGCAAACCCAGCCACAACTGTTGTCACCAAAATAGCTGACAGCATCAATAGAATTTTTTTTCCGATTTTCATCTTAGTATCTTTAATCTATCAATTTACCCATGCGGTAAACATCTAGAAACTCCCCATCTTTTGTTCTTGCCCCTCGTTTTTGGACACCTTCTATCTCAAAACCAAACTTTTCATAAATATGAATCGCGCGTTCGTTTCGCTTTTGAACACTCAGCTCTAACCGACGAATGATTTCAGTCTGCTCAGCCCAATAGATAGCCTCGTCAAGCAAAGTTTGACCGAGTCCATGGTCCCAATAAGATTTACGCACAGCAATAAAAACATCACCAATATGGCGACTACTATCCTGCCACTGAGCATCAACATTCAGAACACCAATAACTTCTTGACCAAGTTTCGCTAGCAAACACAGACGATTTTCTCTCATTGAGCTCAAGTCAATAAAAGCAGCCATGTCCTCAACAGACCAAATCTCGTCATCATTTTTCGTGATAAAGTCAGTCTCTGCCGTGACAGCCATCATTAAGTCCAAGAGACCTTTGGCATCAGCACGACTTGCCTCTTCAAAGCAAACTTCTTGTCCTTGGCTCATTTTTCAAGAGCCTCAACTAGGTCTTCTGACCGTTTGCCATGAGGAATCAATTCTAGACGACGACCCTCGCCTTCTTTACCGATAACAACTTCTAAATAGTCATCCAAGAGGTCTTCGCCGAGCAATTCTCCCCATTCAATAACCGTTACGCCATCACCATAGAGAAAATCATCTAAGTCAATCGAATCAGGATCATCCCCGATGCGGTAAACATCTAAATGGTACAAAGGTAAGCGCCCGTCATACTCACGAACGATGGTGTAGGTCGGGCTCTTAACCATTTGACTAATATCCAAGCCACGCGCAATCCCCTTGGTCAGCGTCGTCTTGCCGGCACCTAAATCACCCGTTAAAACTAGAATATCTTGCACTTCCAGTTGGCGCCCAATACGCTCACCAATCGCAATGAGTTCATTTTCATTTTGACTATAAAACATATTCCCATTATATCAGAATTCCTAGTGTCTTCCAATACTTAACCGAATACATTAAAAAAACAGATAATTAGCCTATCTAAAAAGAGCAGCAAAAAAGAAGCCGAACTTAATCGACTTCTCCGATAAATTTCAATTAAAGAATGGCCAAGCTGACGAAGTTCAAGATGAACAAGATATCCAAAATCCAAAGAATGAAGTGAACATCTTTAGCTTGTCCTTTAAAGATTTTAACTAATGTGTAAGCGATGAAACCAGCAGCAATACCGTAAGTAATGCTGTAAGAGAATCCCATGAAGATTGATGTGAAGAAAGCTGGGATAGCTTCTGCCAAATCATCCCATTTAACAGTCTTAAGGTTTGAAAGCATCATCACACCAACAATGATAAGGATTGGCGCAGTCGCTTGTGTTGGAACGATAGAAACCAATGGACTGAAGAAGCTAGATACTGCAAATAAAGCAGCTACCACAAGAGCTGTCAAACCAGTGCGTCCACCAGCACCAATACCAGCAGCAGATTCAACATAAGTTGTGACGTTTGATGTACCAGCAACGGCACCGATTGTTGTTGCAACAAGGTCAGAATACAAAGCGCGGTCAAGGGCTTTAGACTCATTATTGTCACCAGTTGTAGCGATGATACCAACTTTTTCACCAGTACCAATCAACGTACCGATTGTATCAAAAATATCTGTCAATGAGAAAGCAAGGATTGCCATCAAGACACCTGGAATTCGTGAAGGATCTGAGAACAATGAACCCAAACCTTTGCTACCAAGAGCCACACCAAAGACTTGTTTCAAATCACCAAATGAAGCTGAAAGATTTGTTGCCGCCCAGTTAACTTTTCCAAGGTCAACAACACCCATGAAGATACCAACAACAGTTGTTGCTAGGATAGATAAAATAACACCACCGCGCATTCCACGAACAATGAAGAAAATTGAAATAGCAAGACCAACCAAGGCTAGGATAACACCTGGTGTATTGAAAGCAACCAAACCTGGTGTTGCAGCAGAGCTAGCAGTGATTGAAGCCAAACCTTTAGCTGCACCTTTACCAGCAACAGTGTAAGTACCTGGGTCAACTGAGAATTTCAAGAATCCTGCATTTTTAATTCCGACATAAGCCAAGAAAACACCGATACCAGCTGAAATTGCTGATTTCAAGGTTGTTGGAATAGATTCAATGATCATTTTACGAACCTTAGTTACGGTGATAATCAATGAAATAATCCCACAAATGAAAACCATTGCCAAGGCTTCTTGCCATGTGTAACCCAAGGCAAATACGACTGTGTAAGTGAAAAAGGCATTCAAGCCCATACCTGGTGCTTGTGCGTATGGCAAGTTAGCATAGAAAGCCATCATCAAAGTACCAACAACGGCACCGATAATAGTTGCTAAGAATACACCTTGTGCAGGCATTCCTGTCTGTGCCAACATTGATGGGTTGACAAAGAGGATGTAACTCATAGCAAAGAATGTGGTCAAACCAGCTGTGACCTCAGTACGAACATCTGTTCCATGTTCTTTTAGTTTAAAAAACTTTTCCATCTTAACGTGGATACTCCTTGTAACTAAATAAGAATGATAATGACTTCACGCCCTATCACCTTAAGATATTCCATCGTTTTACGAACGATATGCCTATTTTAACAAATAATCGTTCATTTTTCAATCTCTTTTTTTGAATTTCCTACGTCAGTAAAAATAAGACACATGATTTGTAGAAAAGTAAAGCCCAGTACAAAGTGAACAGCATTCCAACTGACAACTTCTAAAAGTTCTTTGACGACAAGGCTAGGTCTCGTCACAATATCCCATGAATTCAAGCGCGCATAACGTCCAATGTGAATGGCAAAGCTTGAAACGAAGGAAAGTGCAGAAATAAGAAACCAGCGCAGCCATGTATTTTTAATCGGAAATTCTCTCAGCATTATCCGAACGCTCTCCACACCAGAAAAGACACCAAATAAGATGCTAGCAACATAGAGCAAGTACAAAATTAGGCTATAGCGGTCCGTCAAAACGGTCGAGACAAAGTTCATGTGCACAATATCTGTCAGCATGTAAAAAGTGTTGGGATAGAAAAACAGCCAAGCCAGGCTAAAGATATATTTTAAAATTTTTGCAGATATCCGCTGCGCTAACACTGCAAAGTCTAGGGCTAATAGCGCTAGGAACATATTCCAAATTAAATCTGGCCCCGTCAGCTGATAATACTGAATACCAGCTGCTATTATTACAAAAAATAAGTGAATCATTGCTAATTTTTTCGTCATAGGACACCTCCTTTATTCTTATATTTTACAATTTTCTATAGAAATTAGCAGAACCTAGCTCTGTTCTAGCAAAAAAGCCTGACATAATTGCCAGACTTTCTATCAGTCATCCCCCAATAAAACAGCAAGCATGACCTGAATAGCACTCAAACCAATCATAAAGGGCATATTTGACACACTAAAATTGGCAACTAACTGTTCAAAATAGTTAGCCGGACTTTGGATGAAAGCCTGCCAACCTAAATCACTTGTCCGTCCAAGGTAGAGAGTGAAACTAGCTAAAATAGCAACCAAGAGAATCACACTCAACTGGGTATAAATGTTCAATTTAAAACTTTTTAAAATCAGCTGCAAACTCAAAGTCCCTGCAATGAGCGTAAAGAGTAAGCAAGCCATATAGACCATAAAAGCGCTCATAGCACCTGAAGTCCAAATACCCTCACCGCCCCAAGATGTATCAGCTGCAGTCATGATTCCCTTGAAAGTTCTTGGATAGAAAAATAACCAAACCAAGACTGCCAAAAGACGAAATGCTACATTTTGAGTATAAAAGGCGATAAAACCAGTCTCCAAGGCCACCATTCCTACCAGCAACATTTCCATTAAACCTGTCACACTAGGCTGATAATACCACATTCCCATGAAAATAAAAAATGCAAAAATATGCGCAAAAATAATCTTATGCATAAAACACCCGAACCTCTCATTTTTACAGACAATATTATACCATATAAGAGCAGTCAAATTAATGGCTTTTTCATTTAAATTGGCGCTTGTTTCTGATATAATGAGGAACATGACAAAGAAAATGATTGCAATTGATTTAGATGGGACACTCCTTCGCGGTGACAATACCATCTCTGATTACACTGTTGATACTATCAAGAAAATTCAAGCCAAAGGGCACAAAGTTATTATTGCGACCGGACGTCCTTACCGCATGGCGCTTGACCACTACCGTCGTCTGGAACTTGAAACACCCATGATTAACTTCAACGGTGCCCTCACTCACCTTCCAGAGAAAAAATGGGAATTTGAGCACAGCGTTACCATTGACAAAAACTACCTCCTTGAAACACTCAAATTGGATGACATGACCGAGGCTGATTTTGTTGCCAGCGAATACCGCAAAAATTTCTATATCACCATGGAAAATCACAATCGAATCAATCCTGAACTTTTTGGTGTCGAAAAAATCACAGATAAGATGGCACTTGATGTGGCTAAAGTCACTCGCAACCCCAATGCCCTTCTCATGCAGACGCGCCACGAAGATAAATATGCCCTCGCTGATGAAATGCGCAAACACTTCAATCACGAGCTTGAAATTGATTCCTGGGGCGGACCACTTAATATTTTAGAATTTTCACCTAAAGGTGTTAATAAGGCTTATGCACTCTCCTATCTCCTCAAGGCTCTAAACATGTCTAAAGAGCAACTTATCGCATTTGGAGATGAGCATAATGATACCGAGATGCTACAACTTGCCCACACTGGCTATGCCATGAAAAATGCCAGCCAAATCCTTCTTCCATACGCTGATAAACAGGTTCAATGGACAAATGAAGAGGACGGCGTTGCCAAACAACTAGAGGAACTTTTCCTTTAACATCATATCGCTACTTGAGATTGAGATTTTTTCTCAATCTTTTTTAACACTATAGATAATTTCTTTTATATAGTAGAAAAAATTTCTTACGGAGGTTATATATCATATATTTAACACAAATTTCTGAAAATTCTATCAGCTTTTATAATATTTTCTTTAAAATGGGGTTGCTTTTTTTCTGAAAACGTTTTACAATATACTTGTTCTTAATTTCCTTGAAATGAAAAAGAATGGCCAAGCAATTGGAAGGAGATTATTCTTTTTCATGTCAACGAAAAATATTTTATAGGAGGAAGAACAAGAATGGGTATCGGTATTATTATTGCCAGCCACGGTAAATTCGCTGAAGGCATCCATCAATCAGGTTCTATGATTTTTGGTGACCAAGAGAAAGTTCAAGTTGTCACTTTCATGCCAAACGAAGGACCAGACGATTTGTATGGGCACTTCAACGATGCTATCGCACAATTCGATGCTGATGATGAAATCCTCGTTCTAGCTGACCTTTGGAGTGGTTCTCCATTTAACCAAGCTAGTCGCGTCATGGGTGAAAATCCTGACCGCAAGATGGCAATCATCACAGGTCTTAACTTGCCAATGCTTATTCAAGCCTACACTGAGCGTATGATGGACGCCAATGCAGGTGTTGAACAAGTTGCCGCAAACATTATCAAGGAATCCAAAGATGGTGTTAAAGCCCTTCCTGAAGAGCTTAACCCAGCTGAGGCAGCTAGCGCTCCAGTTGCGCAAGCTGCAGTACATCAAGGTGCTATTCCAGAAGGAACTGTCATCGGTGACGGTAAACTCAAAATCAATCTTGCTCGTGTGGACACTCGTCTTCTTCACGGACAAGTTGCAACAGGTTGGACACCAGCTTCTAAAGCTGATCGTATCATCGTTGCATCTGATACAGTTGCCAAAGATGACTTGCGTAAGAGCTTGATCAAACAAGCTGCGCCAAACGGTGTCAAAGCTAACGTTGTTCCAATCAAGAAATTGATCGAAGTTGCTAAAGACCCACGTATGGGTGGCACACACGCTCTTATCCTTTTCGAAACACCTCAAGAAGCTCTTGAAGCTATCGAAGGTGGCGTGCCAATTACAGAATTGAACGTTGGTTCAATGGCTCACTCAACAGGTAAAACAATGGTTAACAACGTTTTGTCAATGGACAAAGATGACGTTGCTACTTTTGAAAAATTGCGTGACCTTGGCGTTAAATTTGACGTCCGTAAAGTACCAAACGATTCTAAGAAAGACTTGTTTGAACTTATTAACAAAGCAAACGTTCAATAAGTGCACGGCATAATGGACGCTAAAGCGTCTCAGTATGCTACGCTAGCCGCTATGGCGGACTAGCTACCCCACTAGATTTTTAACTTTCATATTATCGATGAAAGTTAAAAATCGTCGTAACTCTATTGATAGTTACGACTCTGGTTCATTGAAAACTCAACTCATAAAACGAAAGGAACTAGAATAATGTCAGTTATTTCTATGATTTTAGTCGTTGTTGTTGCCTTCTTTGCTGGTCTTGAAGGTATCCTCGACCAATTCCAATTCCACCAACCACTTGTTGCATGTACTCTTATCGGTCTTGTAACTGGTCACCTCGAAGCGGGTATTATCCTTGGTGGTACACTTCAAATGATCGCCCTTGGTTGGGCTAACATCGGTGCTGCCGTTGCACCGGATGCTGCACTTGCTTCAGTTGCATCTGCTATCATCATGGTTCAAGGTGGAGACTTCACAAACAAAGGTATCAGTTTTGCCTATACAACTGCTATCCCACTTGCTGTTGCTGGTCTTTTCCTTACAATGATCGTTCGTACAGTTTCAGTTGGTTTGGTTCACGGTGCCGATGCTGCTGCTAAAGAAGGTAACATCGCTGCTGTAGAACGCACTCACTTGATTGCCCTTGTCCTTCAAGGTCTTCGTATCGCTATCCCTGCTGCACTTCTTCTCGCAGTTCCAACATCAGTAGTGCAAGGTGTTCTTAACGCTATGCCTGCTTGGTTGTCAGGTGGTATGGCCGTTGGTGGTGGTATGGTTGTTGCCGTTGGTTATGCAATGGTTATCAACATGATGGCTACTCGTGAGGTATGGCCATTCTTCGCACTTGGTTTTGCACTTGCTGCCCTTTCTAAACTTACACTTATTGCAATGGGTACTATCGGTGTTGCTATCGCCTTCATCTACATCAACCTTTCTAAACAAGGTGGTAATGGTGGCGGTTCTGCTAGCAGCGGTTCTGGCGACCCAATCGGCGACATCTTGGAAGACTACTAGAAGGGAGCATTACCATGGCTGAAAAAATTCAATTAAGCAAATCAGATCGTCAAAAAGTTTGGTGGCGTTCAACATTCCTTCAAGGTTCTTGGAACTACGAACGTATGCAAAACTTAGGTTGGGCTTATGCACTCGTCCCAGCGATTAAAAAACTTTACACAACTAAAGAAGACCAAGCTGCTGCGCTTGAACGTCACTTGGAATTCTTCAATACTCACCCATACGTAGCTGCTCCTATTCTTGGTGTTACACTTGCCCTTGAAGAAGAAAAAGCTAACGGTGCTGAAATCGATAACACTGCTATTCAAGGTGTTAAAATCGGTATGATGGGGCCTCTTGCCGGTATCGGTGATCCAGTTTTCTGGTTTACAGTACGTCCTATCCTTGGTGCCCTCGGTGCTTCACTTGCTATGGCAGGTAACATCATGGGACCAATCCTCTTCTTCGTTCTTTGGAACCTCATCCGTATGTCCTTCTTGTGGTACGCTCAAGAATTTGGTTACAAAGCTGGTTCTGAAATCACAAAAGACATGTCAGGTGGTATCCTTCAAGACATCACTAAAGGTGCTTCAATCCTTGGTATGTTCATCATCGCCGTTCTTGTTGAACGTTGGGTAAGTATTTCATTTACTGTTGGGCTCCCCTCTAAGACCTTGTCTAAAGGTGCTTACATCGAATTCCCTAAAGGAAATGTTACTGGACAACAATTGCACGACATTCTTGGTCAAGTAAATAGCGGTCTTGGACTTGATAAAATGCAAGCACAAACCCTTCAAGGTCAATTGGATGCCCTTATCCCAGGTTTGATGGGACTTCTCCTTACATTCCTATGTATGTGGTTGCTTAAGAAAAAAGTTTCTCCAATCACAATCATCATCGGCTTGTTCATCGTGGGTATCGCAGCTCGTTTCTTCGGAATCATGTAATAAGCTATATAAAAAGGAGGGAAACCTCCTTTTTTTGATATAATAGATGTTAACAAAACAACTTTAAAGGAGCTTAAATGGTACAATCAATTAACAGCACTGTTGAGTTGACAACAACTGGCGTCTCTTACCTCGGTATGGGAGGTAAGGTTGGCAAATTTATGCTTGGTGATAAAGGACTTGAATTTTTCAATGATAAAAATGTTGCTGACTACATCCAAATTCCTTGGACATCTATCAATCAGATTGGTGCAAATGTTTCTGGAAAGAAAATCAGCCGTCATTTCGAAATCTTTACCGATCAAGGTAAATTCCTTTTTGCTTCAAAGGATTCCGGAAAAATTCTCAAAATCGCTCGTCAGCATATTGGCAATGACAAAGTTATCAAATTACCGACCCTCATCCAAACTATCGCAAGCAAATTCAAACGTAAATAAAGTCTTCATCGCCAATGAATGCTTCTTTTTGTGACGTATCCATTCGTAGAGCTACAAATATGGTCAGCAAGGGTGTTCTGGCTCATTGTAGAGCTACAAATGCTTATTGCAGAGCTGCAATTCCCTATTGTCAGGCTACAATTAGGTTTTGCAGACATGATTTGAGCAATTGTAGGCCTACAAAGTGATTTTGCAAGTGTGATTTAAGTAATTGTAGCCCTACAAGAGGATTTACAAAACTGAATTAACTAGTTGTTCATGTACAACGAAGTGATTCTAGCTAGTTTGACTAACTGTTTATTGACAATGAGATGATTCTATCAGATTCAACTTATCGCTCCAACAACGAACCAATTCTAATAAAATCAACTCATTCGTTCGCAACAAAATCAGGATTTCATTTACTTTTAGGTCATTTTTTTGTATAATAACATCAACGGATAAGTAATTAGCCATACTTTTTCAGAAAATCTGCGGTCGCTGTGAGCAGATAAGGATTGCTAGTGAAATTCTACCGTGGCATAATTGGAGAAATAATTAAGTGCACAGGATGTGAAGCTGGATGGAACCGCGCAGGAGCGCTCCAGCAATCGACATGCTGTGTTTTTTTCATAACTAGGGAGGACTTGATGATAAAAATCATTGTTCATGCATTTGCAGAAACTGAAAAAGCTGTTGTAGAAGTGCTTTTCGCTTCTGCTGATGAAGAGGCTGTGCTTGCTAAAATGATAGATTTTCAAAAATCTTATCCTGAGGACTACCTAGCCATTTATGACCTACCACTTGATTGCGACTTGGCTAATCTCCCCCACTATCCATCTGTGGAAATTGTCAAGGACGACTTCAAGTAACATCTTACTATTGCTTTTAACTTTATCTATTTTTGGAGGAAATTTATGTTAGACCTTAAACGTATCCGCAATGATTTTGACACCGTTGCTGCAAAATTAGCCAACCGTGGCGTTGCACAAGAGACTTTGGCTGAATTGAAAGAGCTTGACGAAAAACGTCGTAGCTTGCTTGTCAAATCAGAAGAATCAAAGGCTGAACGTAATGTGGCTTCTGCTGCTATCGCTCAAGCAAAACGCAACAAAGAAAATGCTGATGGACAAATCGCAGCTATGCAAAAATTGTCAGCAGAAATCAAGGCTATCGACAATGAATTAGCTGAACTTGACGACAAAGTGACTGGCTTCATCACAACTTTGCCAAACATTCCTGCTGAAGAGGTTCCTGTCGGTGCTGACGAAGATGAAAACGTTGAAGTCCGTCGTTGGGGAACTCCTCGCAAATTTGACTTTGACATCAAAGCCCACTGGGACCTTGGGGAAGACCTCGACATTCTTGACTGGGAACGCGGTGCTAAAGTCACTGGTTCACGTTTCCTCTTCTACAAAGGACTTGGTGCTTGCCTAGAACGTGCTATCTACAACTTCATGCTTGATGAGCACGCCAAAGAAGGCTACACTGAAATGATTACCCCTTACATGGTTAATCGCGACTCAATGTTTGGTACTGGTCAATATCCTAAATTCAAAGAAGATACCTTTGAAATCAACGACGAAGAACGTCCATACGTCCTTATCCCAACAGCTGAAGTGCCTTTGACAAACTACTACCGCGGAGAAATCTTGGACGGCAAAGACTTGCCAATCTACTTCACAGCCATGAGTCCATCATTCCGTTCAGAAGCTGGTTCAGCAGGACGTGACACACGTGGTTTGATTCGTTTGCACCAATTCCACAAGGTTGAAATGGTCAAATTTGCCAAACCAGAAGAATCATACGACGAACTTGAAAAAATGGTTACTAACGCTGAAAACATTCTTCAAAAACTAGAATTGCCATACCGCGTCATCACTTTGTGTACTGGCGATATGGGCTTCTCAGCTGCTAAAACTTATGACTTAGAAGTTTGGATTCCAGCTCAAAACACTTACCGTGAAATTTCTTCATGTTCAAACACTGAAGATTTCCAAGCTCGTCGCGCACAAATTCGTTACCGTGATGAAGCTGACGGCAAAGTGAAATTGCTCCACACCCTCAATGGTTCAGGGCTTGCCGTTGGACGTACTGTTGCAGCAATTCTTGAAAACTACCAAAACGAAGATGGTTCCGTGACAATTCCAGAAGTCCTTCGTCCATACATGGGCGGTGCTAAAGTCATCAAACCTAACTAGAATAAGAAAAAAGATTAGTCGACACGATTCAAAGGTGTCAACTAATCTTTTTAGTTTATCGTAAATGCTAAAGTCACTGGCTGGTGGTCGCTGTGAGCAAAGTGGTTGTCCAAGATTGAGATGGCTGTCGCCGTCACATTTTTTGATAGGATAAAGCCGTCAATAGTACCTGTCGTTGTTGTTTTAGGATTGTAAGGTTCGTTGATATTGCGGACGGTTGCTGTATTGGGAGCGACAATCCTGAGATTACTCGGCAGTTTTTGACTCGGAAAAGCCTTCATCCAAGTTAATTCATTATGAACCTGACCTTTCAAAACATGGTTATAGTCCCCGCCACAAATCACATAATTGCCCTTTTTAGCTTCTTTATCTAAGTAAGTGAACAACTTAGTCAGCTGGGCTTCTTGAATGGTCCGATTTTTGATATAGGCTGAAAGGTGCACATTGACCAGAACTAATTCTTTTCCCGTCGCAGTCGCAAAGCGATTGACCGAAAAAGCACGGTCCAAGTCGAAAAACTTATTAAAATTAGTCTCAATAGGTAACTGATAACGCTTGGCTGATGTCAAATGGTACTTGGACAAAGTCAGCAGGCCAGATTTTGCCTGTCCGATAGGATTTGTCACTGGATAGAAAAGATAAGCTGAATCGTAATTTTGTGCAAAGCTGGACGCATTATTTGGATTATGCTTTTGAAAATAGGCGACTTCATTCACTTCTTGCGAACGATTGCCACTGACATCCACTTCCTGCAAAAGCGTAAAATCAGATTTTAGCTGTGATAACAGCTTTTGGTCATTGGTAAGCGCCTTTTGAACCGATTCTCGACTCCTTGCCCTAACCTCTTTGCCACCGTCCATAAAAAAGGAAAAATCAGCTGGATAAGAGCCGTAGCCGATATTAAAAGTTGTTACCTTGTAAGTCTGTCCCTGTTGGACTAGCTTTCCTTGATTATTATTAACGGTCAGTTTTTGCTGGTCTGGCAAGCGGTGATATTGGAGGTAAACATAGGACATGTAAGCTCCTACTACCATTCCAACAGCAATGACCACTCCCAGAAGGGTTAGTAAACTTCTTTTAAGAATCTTTTTCATGAGCGGTTAGCCACCTCATAGTAGGGCATGACAAGGTCAAAACCGTGAAGAAGTTCCTGCAAGAGGTCGTCTAATTCTTGACTTGCTGACATGGGAATATCGTATTTGACCAATACTTTTCTGACGCTTCCTTCAGCAAGCGCCTTTTGTAGCGCTAGCCGATTAGCCTCTGTTCCAGCTTGACGATGACTGACACCATCTACTTGCACAAAATAATATAAAGGCTCTGCTATTGGCTGCGCCAAAACCTTTCCCTGCTTAGCAAGTGTCGTCTCTGACTTTTTACGCTCGATGAAGCTGACCTCGACACTGACACCAAAGTCATCCTTTTGACCGTAGAGGCGAATGGCTAGCGCGACATCATCAGGGGCGTCCGTAGGTTTATGATAGTAGGCCCAAAAATGCGGACGCCCAATCTGAGCTTGGTTAGCCCAGTTGCTGACGCGGTCCATCTCAAAGGGACTTAGACGCTTCTCCAATTCCTTAGCTAAAAGCGTAAAAGCCTGTCTCGCCTTTTGCCCTGAAGCCTTGAAAGTTTCCATTTCACTAGCAAGATTGCCTGCTTTTTCTGGCTTGATGTATTTCATGCCTTGATAGGCTAGATAATCGTTGAGTTCTTGATACATAGTGACCTCCATAAATCCATTATAACAAAAAAGCCCTTAGTGGGCTTAGGTTTAATATTTTCTAAATCGTTGGTAACGTTGTTCCAACAAGTCATCAATAGATAGTTGAGATAGCTTTTCCAACTCTTCGATTAAATTCGTTTTAATCATGTCAACAATTTCACTTGAAAAGTAGCCCTGTTCAGGAATGACCTTGTCAACGACTTGCATGTTAAGCAATTCACCTGCAGTAATTTTCATCAACTCTGCAGCTTCTGTTGCACGAGTACCGTCTTTCCAAAGGATTGACGCGAATCCTTCTGGACTAAGAACAGCATACATGGTGTGCTCCAACATCCATACCTTGTCCGCCACTCCAAGCGCAAGCGCACCACCAGAACCACCTTCTCCGATGATAATGGCAATAATTGGCACCTTGAGGTCGCTCATTTCTAGCAAGTTACGAGCGATAGCTTCACCCTGCCCCCGCTCTTCAGCACCGACACCGGGATAAGCACCAGCAGTATTGATAAAGGTAATAACGGGACGACCAAACTTCTCAGCCTGTTTCATTAAGCGCAACGCCTTACGGTAACCCTCTGGATGAGGTTGCCCAAAATTACGATATAAATTATCTTGGAGATTTTTCCCCTTTTGAATGCCAATGACAGTCACGGGACGACCTTGCAGACGGGCAATACCACCGACAACAGCACCATCATCCGCAAATTGACGATCTCCATGCAACTCCATAAAATCGTCAAAAATCAAATCTGCATAATCTAAGGTAGTCAAACGCCCTTGATCACGCGCTTCTTTTAAAATACGAGCGACATCACTCATTTGACACCTCCATGAAATGCAACTAGCTCTGCAATTGTATCACGCAAGTCTGTTCGTTTGACAATGACATCGACAAAGCCATGTTCCAACAAGAACTCAGCCTTTTGGAAATCTTCTGGCAAATCCTCACGGACCGTTGTTTCAATAACGCGACGACCTGCAAAGCCAATCAAGGCCTGCGGTTCTGCTAGGATAATATCACCTTCCATAGCAAAACTTGCGGTTACTCCGCCAGTTGTCGGGTCAGTCAAGATTGTCAAATAGAAAAGACCGGCATTTGAATGACGCTTAACAGCAGCCGAGACTTTTGCCATCTGCATCAAGCTCATAATTCCCTCTTGCATACGGGCACCGCCAGAGGCTGTAAATATAACGACTGGCAGAGCTTTTTCAGTAGCAAGTTCGAATAAACGCGTCAGCTTTTCACCAACGACAGTCCCCATAGATGCCATGATAAAGTGTGAATCCATGATAGCAAGCGCAATTTCTTGCCCCTTAACCTTGGCAAGACCAGTCATAACTGCTTCGTCTAGACCAGTTTTTTCGCGAGTAGCCACCAATTTATCTACATATCCAGGAAATTTCAAAGGATTTTTGGTTTCAATACCTGTGAAAAGTTCTTCAAAACTGCCTTCATCCACCGTTAGACAAAGACGCTCCTGAGCTGAAATACGGAAATTGTAAGAACAAGCTGGACAAATCTTAGCGGGGCCCAAGTCTTTTTGATAAATCATGTGCTTGCAAGCTGGACACTTGGCAAATAATTCATCTGGAACCTCTGGAACTTCACGTGGTTCAGTTTGCTTGAGAGATTTATTAGGATTGATACGAATATACTTATCTTTTTTGCTAAATAAAGCCATTCTGTCCTCCTATTCTGCATCCTTCTGATATTGTGGCAAGAAGGTTTCCATCAAGAATGAAGTATCGTAATCACCAGCGATAACGTGTTGATCAGAAATCAGATCCATCTGAAAATCAGCGTTAGTGACAACACCATCAATATCCAGCTCATAAAGCGCACGTTGCATTTTCATCAAGGCATCAAAACGATTTTCCCCATGAACAATAATCTTAGCGATCATTGAATCATAATAAGGCGGAATCGTATAGCCAGGGTAAACAGCTGAATCCACACGTAAACCAACACCCCCACTTGGAAGGTAAAGATTACTAATCTTACCAGGGCTTGGTGCAAAGTTAAAGGCTGGATTTTCAGCATTGATACGGCATTCAATCGCATGCCCCGTCAAATGAATGTCATCCTGTGTGACAGGAAGAGCTTGCCCAGCAGCAATACGGATTTGCTCTTTGACAATATCAACACCAGTCACAAATTCCGTAACAGGATGCTCCACCTGCACACGCGTATTCATTTCCATAAAGTAGAACTGACCACTGGCTTCGTCCAAAAGAAATTCGATGGTACCAGCGTTTTCATAATTCACAGCCTTAGCTGCGCGAACTGCTGCATCACCAATCTTTTGACGGAGGGTTGTTCCGATAGCCACAGATGGACTTTCTTCAAGAACCTTTTGGTTGTTACGTTGAAGAGAGCAATCGCGTTCGCCAAGATGGATAATATTGCCATAGCTGTCGCCCAGAATCTGAACTTCGATATGGCGAGCAGGATAAATGACCTTTTCAATGTACATGGCACCGTTACCAAAAGCAGCTAGCGCCTCCTGAGAAGCTGATTCAAAGGCAGAAACCAAATCTTCACGACGTTCGACCTTACGAATGCCTTTGCCACCGCCTCCAGCAGAGGCTTTGAGCATGACAGGGTAACCAATTTTCTCAGCTACTTCGAGAGCTTCATCGGCGGTCATGACTTCACCATCCGAACCAGGAATAACGGGAACATTGGCCTTAATCATTTCGGCGCGAGCATTGATTTTATCTCCCATCTTATCCATAACAGCCCCAGAAGGACCGATGAATTTGAGGTGCATTTCTTCACACATGGTAGCGAATTTTGAGTTTTCACTCAAGAAACCAAAACCAGGATGAATAGCTTCCGCACCTGTCACAATAGCAGCTGACAAGACAGCATTCATGTTGAGGTAAGAATCAGTTGACTTAGCAGGACCAACACAGATAGCCTCATCTGCTAAAATCGTGTGCAAGGATTCTTTGTCTGCTTCAGAATAGATGGCAACCGTAGAAATTCCCAATTCACGCGCTGCTCGAATAATCCGCACCGCAATTTCACCACGATTGGCAATCAATAATTTTTTAAACATATCTGACGCTTCTCTCCTTCTAAATAGTTCTCAGCCCTAGCTACCGAGTGCAAATGTTAGCGTTCCGCTAGCTGCCAATTTGCCATCCACTTCAGCTTTAGCTTCAACGACAGCAATGGTTCCACGACGTTTGACAAATTTAGCTGTCATGACTAACTGGTCCCCAGGAACAACTTGTTTCTTAAATTTAACCTTGTCCATACCAGCGTAGAAAACCAATTTCCCTTTGTTTTCTTCTTTTGATAGTTCCAAAACACCTGCGGTCTGTGCCAGAGCTTCCATGATAAGGACGCCCGGCATGACTGGGTATTGCGGAAAATGACCTTGGAAAAATGGCTCATTGATTGTGACATTTTTAATGGCTACAATTTCATCTTCAGACATTTCCAATACACGGTCCACCAAAAGCATTGGGTAACGATGTGGCAAAGCCTCTTTAATTGCATTTATATCGATCATTTGATACGCACCAATCCTTTACCATACTCAATAACTTCTTCATTCGAAACAAGAATTTCTGTAATGACGCCATCTCGTGGGGCAGGCACTTCATTCATGACTTTCATAGCCTCAATAATCATCAAGGTTTGTCCTTTTTTCACACTATCACCCACAGAGACAAAAGCTGGCTTATCAGGCGACGGTGACAAGTAAGCCACACCCACAAGCGGACTTTCGACAAGCTCACCTTCAGCCACTTCTGGCGTTTTTTCTTCTTCTGGAAGTATAGCTGGCGCTGGAATTTGCACTGGTTGTGTCTTTTCTACCGCGACTGGAGCAGGCGTTTGAGCTGGCGCCTTGGCTTCATTTTTACTGAAGCTCAATTCTTCACCAGCATTGCGATAAGAAAATTCACGAAGACTAGATTGGTCAAACTGAGCCATCAAGTCTTTAATTTCAGAAATATTCATGCTTAGACCTCCCAACGTTTGAAGGCAATAACCGCATTATGACCACCAAAACCGAAAGTATTTGAGATAGCATATTCTACATCTGCTTCAAGCCCTTGTCCCATAATGACATTCGCTTCAATATCTTCAGACAATTCTTTTGTACCAGCAGTCATTGGAAGGTAGCTATGACGAATAGCTTCGATAGTAGCAATTGCCTCAACCGCACCAGCCGCACCAAGAAGGTGACCGGTAAATGATTTAGTTGAAGAAACTGGAACGTCTTTACCAAGAACAGAAACAATGGCCTTACTTTCACCTTTTTCATTAGCTTGTGTAGAGGTACCGTGTGCATTGACATAGCCGACTTGTGAAGGTTCAATACCAGCTTCCTTGATTGCCAACTTGATTGCTTTAGCCGCACCAGAACCGTCTGGAGTTGGTGTCGTCATGTGGTAGGCATCACAGTTGCCTCCGTAACCGACAATTTCAGCCAAGATATTGGCACCGCGTTTTTGAGCGTGTTCAAGACTTTCAAGGATAAGAACCCCCGCACCTTCACCCATGACAAAACCATTACGGTCCTTATCAAACGGAATAGCAGCGCGAGCTGGATCTTCTGTTGTTGACAAAGCAGTCAAGGCATTGAAACCACCGATACCAATTTTAGTGATTGAAGCTTCCGAACCACCAGCCAAGATGACATCATGGTGACCGTATTTAATCTCACGGAAGGCTTCACCAATAGCATCATTTGCTGATGCACAAGCTGTTGTAATGGATTTACATATCCCTTGAGCACCAATTTTAAGCGCAATATTTCCAGCTCCCATATTTGAAAGAGCTTTTGGAATGAACATTGGTTGGATACGTTTCATACCACGCTCATGCATACGGATAATTTGGTCTTCCAATTCTTGAAGACCACCGATACCAGATGACACGATAACACCAGTACGGTCACGATCAACAGTATCCATGTCTAAGTCAGCATTTTCAAGAGCATCCATGGCAGCATAGATGGCATACAAAGAATACATGTCCATACGATTTTTGTCTTTTTTGACAAAGTATTTATCAAATGGGAAATCTTGAATTTCACCGGCATTTTTTACAGGAATTTCTGATGTATCAAATTTTGTGATTGGTTTAATACCGATACGACCATTTTCAAGGTTATTCCAGAATTCTTCTGGCGTGTTACCAATTGGGGAAGTCACTCCATAACCTGTAACGACTACACGATTAAATGACATAATTGTCTCCTTTTTGCGGGATTTTTTCTTTCAATAACTGTTTTACATTGACATGCCGCCATCAAGAGCGACAACTTGTCCTGTAAGGTATTCTTGTTGAGCAAGGAATGCAACCAAACTTGCAACCTCTTCTGGTTTACCAGCGCGCTTCATTGGAATTTGCGCTATCATGGCTTCTTTCATTTTTTCTGGAATAGCATCTGACATATCCGATTCAATCAAACCAGGGGCAACCACATTGACACGAACGTTACGAGCTGCAACTTCACGTGCTACTGATTTGGTAAAACCAATCAGTCCTGCTTTTGAGGCAGCATAGTTAGCTTGACCAATATTACCATTCAAACCAACAACACTTGAGATATTGATAATGGCTCCTTGACGCGCTTTAGTCATAGCTTTCAAGACTGATTGGGTCATGTTGAAGCTACCGGTTAAATTAATTTTAAGAACACGTTCAAAATCTTCCTCAGTCATCTTGAGCATCAATTTGTCATTAGTAATCCCAGCGTTATTAACAAGAATATCAATGCTACCAAGCGTTTCTGTTGTCTCAGCAATCATACGCTTAGCATCTTCGTAGCTTGAAACATCACCAGAAATACCAACGGCTTTAACATCATAAGCTGCAAATTCTGATAGCAATTCATCTGAAATCGCAGAGCGACCGTTTAAGACGATATTGGCACCCAGACGAGCAAATTCATGTGCAATGGCAAGACCAATGCCTCGTGTTGAACCAGTGATAAACACATTTTTATTTTGAATTTCCATGACTCTCCCCCTCTCTTAATTCAGTGCTTCAAAATCAGCTTTTGTTTCAACTGACAAGACTGGAATTGTCTTATCAATCTTCTCGATAAAACCTGACAAGACTTTTCCCGGACCAATTTCAATAACATCAGTCATACCAAGTTCCTTCATTTTCTCAATAGAATCATCAAAACGAACGGGCTCCATGACTTGTCTAGCCAAGAGACTTTTGACATCAGATAAAGCCATCACGTCAGCTTCGGTATTGCCGATAAGCGGACAAGAAAACTCTTTAAATGAAATCTTATCTAGCACTTCTGCCAAAGCTTGGCTAGCAGGCGCTAGCAAGGCTGTGTGAAAAGGACCTGAAACTTTCAAAGGAACCAAACGCTTGACACCAGCTTCTTTCAATAATTCAACTGCAGCATTAACTGCATCAACTTCACCACCAATGACCACTTGACCAGGTGTGTTGAAATTCGCAGGACTGACAATTCCCTTGTGAGATGCCTTTTGACAGGCTTCGTTGATAACATCTCGATTAGTAGTTAAAACGGCAACCATTTTCCCACTACCAGCAGGCGCAGCATTTTCCATCAGTTCACCACGTTTAACAACAAGGGCAACCGCATCTTCAAAAGCAAGAGCACCTGAGGCAACCAAAGCAGAATATTCTCCTAATGAAAGCCCAGCTACCATGTCTGGCTTATAGCCTTTCGCAGCTAACAAGCGGTAAATAGCAACTGATGTTGTTAAAATAGCTGGCTGCGTATATTTGGTTTGATTAAGTTTTTCTTCATCATGATCAATCAGGTCACGTAAATCATAACCTAAAACACGACTAGCAGTATCAAAAGTTTCTTTTACAATAGGGTAGTTATCATACAAATCCCTTACCATGCCAAGTTTTTGAGCACCTTGACCAGCAAATAAAAATGCAGTTTTTGTCATTCTATCCTCCAACACACTTGACCCTGTAAGCCAAGTCTTCGTTATTTACAGACTGGTAATCCTACAATTAGTCAGCCCAGCGTTTTGCCTCAGCTAAGATAACATCACGCGCACCATAATATAAATCTTCCAAAATTTCTGCACAGGTTTCTTCCTTACGAACAAGACCTGCAATTTGTCCTGCCATAACGGAACCATTAACAACATCACCGTCAACAACCGCATTACGAAGGGCACCAGCACCGAGTACTTCAATTTCTTCAGCTGATTTTTTACCTGCTAAGAAATCTTTTTCTGCTTGATTATATTGTGAAGCCAATTTATTTTTAATAGCACGAACAGGGTGTCCAACAACTGAAGCTGATACTACTGTATCAATATCTTTGGCTTTCAAGATTTTATCTTTAAAGTTTTGGTGAGCATTTGACTCTTTGGCAACTACAAAGCGTGTCCCAACTTGAATAGCTTCTGCTCCAAGCATAAAGACCGCAGCTGCACCACGACCATCAGCAACACCACCAGCACCGATTACTGGAATTGAAACAGCATCAACCACTTGACGAACAAGTGTCATTGTAGTCAACTTACCAATATGCCCACCAGCTTCCATACCTTCAGCGATAACAGCATCTGCACCGAGTTTTTCCATACGTTTTGCAAGAGCAACACTTGGCACAACCGGAATGACAGTAATACCTGCTTCATGAAAACGTTCCATGTATTTCCCTGGATTACCAGCTCCTGTTGTGACAACTTTAACACCTTCTTCAATCACAAGGTCAACAATATCATCAACAAACGGTGATAACAACATGATATTAACACCAAAAGGTTTGTCAGTGATTGACTTTACTCTGTCAATATTTGCTTTTACAACCTCTTTAGGGGCATTACCACCACCAATGATACCCAGACCACCAGCATTTGACACAGCACCAGCCAAGTCACCATCAGCAACCCAAGCCATTCCACCTTGGAAAATTGGATATTTAATGTTCAATAATTCTGTAATACGACTTTTCATTTGTAACTTCCTAATATAATCTTGTTGATAATTTGATAATCAAACTATCAACATAAGAAGAAAGAGTGGGGTTCATTCTCTCAGAACTCACACCCACCCCGCAACGCAATGTTAATTATGACTAAAACCAATGGCTATCATCGTTCATTAACGATTGCGACATAGTTGGGTTCTAGTTTGAACCTCACACTTTCCCAAGTGTTCTTATTTTGTTTTTTCTTCAACGTAAGCAACCAAGTCACCTACAGTATTGATACCTTCTTCAGTCTCGATTTGGATATCGAAAGCATCTTCGATTTCTGAAATAACTTGGAAGACATCAAGTGAGTCTGCATCAAGTTCATCAAAAGTAGTTTCCAAAGTTACTTCTTCAGCTTCTTTACCAAGTTCTTCTACGATAATTTCTTGTACTTTTTCAAATACTGCCATTTTTTGTCTCCTTAAAAATAAATATGTTTTATAAATGTGACAAGCACATGATATAACTAAATTTTAACAATTAGACTGCCCCATGTCAAACCTCCGCCGAAACCAGCAAGTAAGACCGTCTGAGAACCGTCTAAATGAATTATCCCCTTGTCAACCGATTCCGACAATAAGATTGGAATGCTAGCTGCGCTGGTATTGCCATAAGCCATCATATTAGCTAAAAATTTCTCACGGGGAATATCAATTTTTTTAGCCATCTTATCAAGAATCCGACTATTAGCCTGATGCAATAACAGATAATCTAAATGTTCAACACCAATTTTTGAATCTTCAATAAGCTGGGCAATACTTTTTGAAACATCACGAATCGTAAAATCAAAAATAGCACGACCATCCATCTTCAAAAACTTGTCGTCTGACATTTGATCTGAAAATGGCGATTGCAAGCCAACAACACCAGATGATAAACCACCACGGCTCCCATCAGCATTCATGGACTCTGCTAAGAAATGTTGCTCACTTGTTGCTTCAATTAAGACACCTCCAGCACCATCGCCAAACAATACAGCTGTACGACGGTCTGACCAATCCAAGGTCTTAGATAAGGTTTCTGCACCAATGACCATTCCTTTACGGTATTGCCCTGAAGCAATGAATTTTTCTGCCGTTGATAGAGCAAAAACAAATCCACTACAAGCTGCAGACAAATCAAAGACAAAGGCATTCTTAGCGCCAATCTTCGCTTGGACTCTAGCCGCTGTCGATGGCATCATAGAATCAGGTGTGATTGTAGCTACAATGATAAAATCAATCTCATCTGCACCAATTCCAGACTTATCAAGCAATTGCTGAGCAACTTGACCAGCTAAATCAGAAGTCATTTCCGACTGGCTAATACGGCGTTGCTTAATACCTGTTCTCGAACTAATCCATTCGTCGTTGGTATCCATAATCGTCGATAAATCATCATTCGTAATCACCTGTGAAGGAGCATAATGTGCAACTTGGCTAATCTTTGCAAATCCCATTAAACAAGTTCCTCCAAAAATTGATGAAGATTGCTCAACCCACGTGTTAAAACATCAATATCCTCTTCGCATAAATCCTCTACAATGTGATCAACCATTGATTTATGGAATTTAGCATGAAGACGGTTAAGTAATCTACCTCGCTTCGTCAAACTTAAATGAACCACACGACGATCCAATTTTGAACGCGTTCGGACAACATAACCTTTTGTCTCGAGTTTATTGAGACTAGTCGTAACTGTCCCTAATGTCAACATCAACTCACGAGCAACATCGCTGGGAGTTACATTAGGTTGTTTACCAATAATCTCGATTGTGTGCATTTCTTTCAAGGAAACATCACTAAATTGACTAGACTTTAAACTCATCTCCTCAATGATCATAATTCTATTAAAAATATCAACAAGATATTCGTTAATTTGACTATATTCCAAGAAATCACCCCTCATCATAAACTTTGACAATCAAATTGTATCAGATGTCAAAGTTTTACGCAAGGGTTTTTAGGAAATAATTTGATCTTCAAATTATTTACCCGAAAATTTAGGACGTCGTCTCTCAGTGTGAGCACAGACTCCTTCTTTGAAATCTTCGGTAAAAGCTAAACTCTTTTGCAAGTTCAATTCAAGATCAGCATAATCTTCCCATTCGGTGAAAGAACTTTGCCAAATCAATTCCTTAATGACTTTATAAGAATTGATTGAGTGACGTTTCAACCGTTTCACCAATTGTTGCAGTGTACGCTCCAATTTTTCAGCCTCGCAAACCTTGTAAACAATACCATACTCTAAAGCTTTTTCAGCAGATAAACTTTCACCTGTCATTGATAGTTGAGTCGCACGATTGGCACCAATAGCATGACTTAGCAAGTACAAACCACCCGCGTCTGGAGCCAAACCAACACCCACAAAGGCTTGAATGAATTTAGTTTTATCAGAAGCAATGACAAAATCGGAAGCAACAGTAATATTAGCCGCGGCACCTGCCACAGGACCATCAGCTACCAAAATAACAGGCTTAGGTAATTTTTTGATAGCAAATGAAATCTTATTAACCAATTCCGCAATCTTAACCAAAGATTCGACATTGTCATCATCAACGGCATGTTGCATTTCTACTAAATCTCCACCAACAGAGAAAATTTTCCCTTCGGCTTTTATGACTAACAACTGCACATCTCCCTCACCAGCTAAAGACATGGCTTGCAGTATCTCTTGACACATCGGAATATTAAAGCCATTCGCTACTTCTGGACGATTTAAAGTCAAGGTCGCAACATTATCCTCAACTCGGTAAATAATATTTTCAAATTCCACCATTAATTCTCCTATAAAAAGCTATCACTGTCAATAAATAGTTTGATATTCAAATCATTTTAATGATACATAGTTTAACATAGTTTTCCAAAATATACCAATAAAATCAGCGATATTTATGATACAATTTGATGTCATTTTACTTTAACAATCAAAGTATTAATCATAAAAAGCGACATCAAAGAAATTTTGATGCCACTTTTTCATACTTCTATTAAATATCTGTGAGGACTTGCCTAAGGGAAGAAAGCATACGACTAGCTTTCTTTTGGTTCATTCCAAATTTATGATCTTCGATTGCCCAAACCTCCACATCAGCAGAAACTCCAGCCTGAATTCCCTTTTCGCTATCCTCGATGATTAAGGCTTCGTCGTTAGCAACTTCTAACAATTTCAAAGCTTGTTGATAAATAGCCGGATATGGTTTACTTTCTTCAAATTGCTCTCCAGACAAAATAATATCGAAGAAATTGATTAGATCTGTCTCTGTTAAAGCACGGTGAATGTCTGCCAAATTCGAACTAGAAGCCACTGCAATCTTGTAACCTTGAACCTTTAATTGCTTAACTACATCAGCCGTATCCTCAAACATCAGCTCTTTATAAGGGAGAGGATGCTCAGTTTTGTAAGTATTATAGTCTTTCTGTAGCTGCTCAATATCCCATTTATTATAGTCATCTCGCAATACAGCCTGCCACACTTGCTTCATGTTACCGCCTATAAAAAAGCTATAAGGTAAATGCTCAATGCCAATACCTCTGTCTGCTAAAAATTTTTTCCGACGATCATAATAAAATGTCTCCGTATCAAATAAGACACCATCCATATCAAAAATAATTGCTTTAAACTTACTCATTTTTCCATTATACAACCTTTTTCACCTAAAAACTACTGACAAATTTTCTGAATTTTGCTATAATTGATTTAAAATTCAAAAAATTGGAGCAACTATGAAAGTTATTAAATTTGGAGGCAGCTCACTGGCTTCTGCTGAACAATTAAAAAAAGTCTTAAATATCGTCAAATCAGATTATGAACGACGCTTTGTTGTCGTTTCTGCCCCAGGAAAACGTAACCCTGAAGATACCAAAGTAACCGATGCCCTAATCCAATACTATCAAAACTACACTTCAGGAAATAATGTCACTGAAAATCAAAATTGGATTATCGAGCGTTACCAATCAATCATTGAAGAACTTGGACTCAATCGCACCATTCTTGACAATATTGCTAAAGCAATCAAAAGTCTAGCAACATTACCAATTGAAAACAATGATTTTCTTTACGACACATTTCTCGCTGCCGGTGAAGATAATAATGCTAAATTAGTTGCTGCCTTCTTCAGCAAAATGGATGTTCCAGCACGCTATATCCATCCTAAAGAAGCCGGTTTAATTGTTAGTAGCGAACCAGGAAATGCTCGTATTCTACCTAGTAGTTACGATAAATTAGAAAATTTAAATAACTACAGCGACGTACTTGTTATTCCTGGTTTTTTTGGGGTAACAGTTGACAATCAAATCTGTACTTTTTCGCGTGGTGGTTCAGACATTACAGGTTCAATCGTTGCCGCAGGGATCAAGGCTGACCTATATGAAAACTTTACAGACGTTAATGGTATATTTGCAGCGCACCCTGGTGTTGTAGAAAAACCACATTCAATTCCTGAGCTAACTTATAAAGAGATGCGTGAACTAGCCTATGCTGGGTTCTCAGTTCTCCACGACGAAGCACTCATCCCAGCATACCGTGGTAAAATCCCATTAGTTATCAAAAATACAAACAACCCTGAGCATCCAGGGACTAAAATTATCTTGGAACACACAGGAAAAGACATTCCAGTAATCGGTATCGCCGCAGACAATGACTTTGTCAGCATCAATATGTCTAAATATCTGATGAACCGTGAAGTTGGTTTTGGTCGTAAGGTCCTACAAATTCTTGAAGATCTCAACATTCGCTTTGAACATATGCCAACGGGGATTGATGATATGTCTATTGTCATGAGAGGTCGTGAGTTGACACCAATTAAAGAACAAGAGATTATTAGCCAACTAACTCGAAAACTAGAAGTCGACCATGTCGAAATTCAACGAGACCTTTCTATCATTATGATTGTTGGTGAAAACATGAAGAGTCACGTCGGAGTTTCTGCAATCGCCACAAAAGCACTATCAGAAAATCATATCAACTTAACCATGATTTCACAAGGATCTAGCGAAGTATCAATCATGTTCGTCATTGATAGTAAAGATGAGAAAAAAGCTGTCAGAGCTCTGTATAATGCCTATTTCAGAAAATAATATTTCAAAATAAAATATCGAATAAGTACACTATTAAAAGACCTGCCTCCTGTATTAAATAGAAGACAGTTTTTTTAATCCCGTTGATAATGAGTTCAAAATCGAAATACAAAGCTAATAATACAGGTAATACTTTTTAGGCTCTATAATTTCTGTAGTGGGTAAATCTACTGCGGAGATTATGTAGCTTTTTCAGTATATCAAAAAAGCTACATAAGACTTATAATGAAAAGCGACCAAACCATCATTAGGAAGACCTTATGGAACAACTTAAG
>ERZ1034980.160-NODE-160-length-59196-cov-111.567559_pt1 | contig 59196 bp, 56 predicted proteins | sample MGYA00520622_ERZ1034980 | MGnify/ENA primary metagenome ERZ1034980 (study PRJEB33766, sample SAMN09781791) | gut metagenome | biome: gut microbiome | host: Homo sapiens | place: Madagascar | study: EMG produced TPA metagenomics assembly of the PRJNA485056 data... | reverse complement strand
ATTTTGTCCATTTTGGACGCTTGAGTTCTCATTATGAGAAGTTGGACGGAATCGAGCGTTGTATCGACGATGAGATACCGTTTGAGATTCCAGACAGCTGGTGTTGGACGAGATTGGGAACAATGATAGGTGTGCAGCGTGGCGCATCTCCACGACCTAAGGGGAGCCCCGAATACTGGTCATCTGAAAGAACACCTCATCATTGGATTAAAATATCTGATATTACAAAATACACCCTGAACGATACATTGTATGATACAGATGAATTTCTGACCGATCTTGGCACTACCAAAAGTGTTTTTGTTGATAACGATTATTTAATTACTGCGGCAAGTGGCAGCTTGGGTAAGATTTCAAAGTTGAATATTTCTGGATATATATATGACGGTCTAATGTGTATGTGCTTCAAAAATACCAGTTTGGAAATGGACTATATAATAATTCTGATTCAAGCAATGGGTGAATATTTAACATCACTTTCTACTGGTACCACATGGAAAAATATCACAACAAATATTTTGAAGAATCTATTGATTCCACTTCCGCCGCTATCAGAGCAACGCCGCATCGTTGAAAAGCAACGAGAATTGTTCGATAAGATTACGCTGATTTAACGCAGAATTGTATAATATCTGGCGAAAGGAGGTCTTTCGTCATGATAGAAAAAGAAAAATTTGAAAGACACTTGAGGGGTACAAACCTCTCAGAAAACACGATTTCATCGTATCTGTTTGCTACTAAGCAGTACGGAGAACAGTACGATGATGTTACCCAGAAAAAGTTGCGTGAGTACAAAGTATGGCTGATCGAGAATTACAAGCCCAAGACAGTTAATCTCCGTTTACGAGCCATCAATTGCTACTTGGAATGTATCGGCAAGGAGAGGTGGAAACTCCCCTTTGTCCGAGTGCAGCAGAAAGCTTTTCTGGAAAATGTGATTAGCGAAGCGGATTACGAATATTTCAAATCCTGCCTCAAGAATGATGATGAAATGTTCTGGTATTTTGTAATCCGTTTTCTGGCTACAACCGGAGCCAGAGTCAGCGAGTTGATTCAGATCAAGGTTGAACACGTTAAGCTTGGTCACCTCGACCTTTATTCCAAAGGCGGCAAGCTACGCAGAATCTACATTCCGAAAGAATTGCAAAAGGAAGCCCTTTCCTGGTTGGCTGAAAAACACCAGGAGAGCGGCTTCCTTTTTTTGAACAAATACGGAGAACGAATCACTACCCGTGGTATTTCGGGACAGCTGAAAAAACTGGCAGTAAAATACGGCATCAATCCGGCAGTTGTATATCCGCATTCATTCCGTCACAGATTCGCCAAGAGCTTCCTTAATCGCTGTAATGATATAGCGTTCTTGGCTGATCTCATGGGGCATGAAAGCATAGAAACCACCCGCATCTACCTCAGAAAAACAGCTACAGAACAGCGTGAAATCGTAGATACAATTGTAGATTGGTAAAAAGAAAGGCATACACTTCGGATTGATGAAGTGTATGCCTTGTTTCACATATTTGCAATCACAGGAAAGATCTCGTCAATCTTCTGAACGATGCGTAGCTGTTCACCAGTTGGTGGAATAGGAATAAGAATAGAATTCATCTTCTCTTGATTCATCTTGGGTTGAGCAGTTCCTGTTACATATGGTGCGAGGTTAATTGCGTTGATATACGCAGCCACATACTCCAATAACAATCCAACTGATGAGTCAAGAACATGAGCATGATTGTTAACCCAATACTGCCCCCTCGCAATAAATGCGATTGGTTTGCTACGTGTAAGCAGATTAGCTCCATCTTCGCCTATTAGTAACAACGGCTTTGAAAATAAATATCGGTCAACTTTATCAATAACACCTGAAGCACCATAATAATCGTAGGTTTTCTGCAACTTTTCTCGTTCATTAACAGAAAGTGGTATCCTCTCGGCGTCACGGTTAATCATTGCTGTTCCGAAACGTGCCCATGCCCAATTCTGTGGAACCTCAAACGGTATCTCATCGTCGATACAACGTTCGATTCCGTCCAACTTCTCATAATGAGAACTCAAGCGTCCAAAATGGACAAAATGGCCTCATACTGGGAAATGATTTTGATTTGCTCTGCGATAGGAGGTAATGGGATAAGCATATTGCCCAATATACTGTGATTTAGGTTATTCATCGTTGTTCCGACAGAATTGTCTATGAGCAATGTTTTGGCATAGGGCGATTTTAAAAAGAAAACCAGATAATTCGGAGATAATACAGAAAGCGGAGTTACATAGAAGCATCCTGTACCACATAACCAGCCTTCTTGTTGCGTATCAATAGCCGCACTTCTGCCCATTTCGCCCCGTCTTCCAATAATGACATCGCCAAAATGAAGCATATAGGAAGATAGTCGCTGTGCAGTTTCATAAGATACTTTCTTTATCTTGGTTGAACTAATTTCCCCATCTTTAATATCAGCAGGATTAATGATGGGGACTCCCTCAAAGGTGTAATCATTCTTATGTAGCATGCTGCCAAAGGGGCCTGTAGAAGCCTGTTGCAAAACTGTACGCAATCGGAACCAAGCCCATGAATCCGGAATATCAAAAGGTATCTCTTCATCAATGCAAACTTCTTCAGAATCACGCTTTTCATAATGAGAATTATCCCTTCTGAAAATAACGGATTCGTGCTTATCTTTTTTGATTTTTCCTTCGGCTATTAACCTTTGCTTCTCTGCACGAATACGTTCCAAAAGAACGGCGGCTGGTTCATCGTTAGGGTCTTGTGGTACAAGTTTACCTTGAACGGCTTCTTGGAGAATGGATTTTTTAAGTCGATCTGGGAAAATATTGTTCAAATGTTTTGATCTTGAATCGATTGTGCCATATTCAATTACATGAGCCATAACTGCATTGAGTTTTTCAACAATGCGAATTTGCTCATGCGATGGAGGAATTGGTACAAGCATATTTCCCAGTGTTTTTCCATTACAGTTTGGCTGTGCGGTAGCAATAGTGCCTTCTCGTAATTGTGACCAATACAATTCGCTCTCCATAAAGTATTTCAAGTATTGCGGACACAACTGGTTACTATATCTGGTTCTGATTAAGTAACCTGCATAAATAGCTTCTTCTGGAACTTCTTGTACAAGATAAGATTTTCCAACTGTTCCACCTGTTCTTGCAAACAGAATGTCATTGGGTTTCAGAAGGTACGCATCAATTTCTCCTTCTTTTATGTCGCAGTAAGGAACTGTTTCCCACATTACAGAATTATCCTGAATATCACTAATGCGAACCATCTTTATTCGTCCGTTTTCTTGTGCCGGGGCATTGTAGCCATACTGAATAGATTCTGATAATGTTCCCCAACGTACCCATTCCCAACTCTCCGGAATTTCAAACGGCACTTCATCTGCAATACATACCGGCTCGTTCTTTCCAACCTTCTCATAAGGCAAATTATCGGCATCACGGAAAATATACGAGGGGTTCTTTTCTTTCTTAATTTTTCCCTCCTTGATGAGCTGTTCCTTTTCTTTTCTAATTCTTTCAAGCAATACAGAAGCCGGTTCATCATTTGGATCTTGCGGAACGAGCTTGCCCTGAACAGCCATCTGCAATATTGAATTTTTCAGCTGTTGTCCGGTCATTATTCTTCCTCCAAGTCAATTCCCAAGATTTCTGTAATTTGTGCCAAGATGCGGTCAATATCAGCATTCAGGCTTGCTCGTTTTTCCTGATACTGCTGAATCAACTCTTTAGGAGGAAGGATTTCTTCTTCCTCATGAGGATAACCGCAAAGGTCAATATTATAGTTTCTGGCAGCAATCTCCTCAACCGTAAATTTCTTTGCCTTATCAAAACCGTCTACATTGATTTCTTCTCTGTTATCCCACCAATCCATAGCCGGAGTAAAGTGCTTGAGTTCCATTGGTTTGGTCTTTGAGAAGTTTTTATATCCTTCCGGCATATCCAAACGATAGAACCAAGTTTCCTCTGTCGGCGTTGTATGATCAAAGAACAGAATGTTGGTAGTAATAGATGTGTATGGAGCAAATACACTGTGTGGCATACGGATTACAGTATGCAAATTGAACTCAGAAAACAGCTTCTTCTTGATAGCAACTTTTGCATTATCAGTACCAAACAAAAAACCATCTGGCAGGATAACAGCTGCACGACCATTCTTTTTTAAACGGTACATGATAACAGACATAAAGAGGTCTGCGGTTTCGCTGCTTGCTAAGTCTGCCGGGAAGTGGTTCTCGACTTCTGTTTTTTCATTACCACCATACGGAGGATTCATTAGGATAACATCAAACTGGTCATCCTGTGTGTAGTCCAGAACATCTTTCAGCAAAGAGTTGTCATGATAGATTTTCGGCACATCAATTCCATGCAACAACATATTGGTGATGCACAGCATATAAGGGAACTGCTTTTTCTCAATACCATAAATAGATGCATCATAAGCCGACTGATCTTCGGTAGTTTCGATTTTAGCAGCAAGTTCTTTCAGCCAGCTTGTAAGGAAGCCACCAGTGCCACAGGCAAAATCTGCAACCTGTTCACCAATCTGCGGATTGATCATCTTTGCCATAAAATCCGTCACGGCACGAGGAGTGTAGAACTCACCAGAGGAACCTGCACTTTGCAGTTCCTTCAAAATGGTTTCATAGATTTCACCGAAAGCGTGGCTCTCTTCATAGTCTCCAAGGTCAAGGTCATCAATAACATTGATAACCTGACGGAGCAACACGCCATCTTTCATATACTGATTGGCATCGGCAAAAGTGGTCTGCACGATAGCCTTTTTAATTAGGGTAGAAGAATCAACTTTTACGCCAGAGATAATTACTTTCCCATTGGAATCCTTGATATCCGTTCCTTTCAGCACTGGAAACAGAGTGTTATTTACAAAATCCAACAATTTGTCGCCTGTCAAAGCAGTACCGGTATGGTCATCAGCAGCCCAGTTCTGCCAACGGCATTCTTCCGGAATGATAGAAACATACTCATCATCGTCCCATTTCCAATCCTGCTCTTTTGCATCATATACTTTCAGAAAGAGCATCCATGCAATCTGCTCAATACGCTGGGCATCGCCATTGATACCTGCGTCATTGCGCATAATGTTACGGAGCCTTTTTACAAATCCTGATAAATTGCTCATAGTTTATACCGCCTCTTCTGAATAAATTGCATCTTCAAGTTCCTTAACTGCTTGCATATATCCTGACTTCCCACCGAAATAACCGGCAATCTTTGCAGGTTTTCCAAGCTTTAGGAACGGATCAAGTTTTAGAATTTCTGTCTTTTCTATCTCATAAATACCCGTGTTCATATACTTATCGAGAAGTGCTTCCAGTACCTCCCTTGCAACACCACTGTATTTGCTAAGGAAATCACGCTTTTTCACATTGTTGGCTCTTTCCTTACGGGTCAGTGGCTTCTTGTCAAAAGCCACATGACAGATAAAGTCAAAGTCGTCCACATCAGCCATGTTCTGATCGGCTTTCATCAGTTCAATGTCAATGCCACGCTCTAAAAGCATTTCTCTGATTTTTTCCTTTTTTTCTTCCTTTGACCACTGGCGGATAAAATTATCCAAAGATGCATATTCACCACGAATGTTCTCCTTCGTGTAATCGACAATGCTTTCCTGACGTAGCAGTTTGCCATTTGCATCATAAACAGAAACCGTTTTATGGATAATTTCTACCTTACAGCCGTCACGACCAACAACCGGCTTTACAGTCGGAGGATTAGGCGGTGTAGGCGGGTCAACAGGGTCATCACCGCCCGGAGGTGGTGTATGTCCACCAGGAGTAAATCCAGGATCAATCATAATCGGACCATCCCAATCGGGATCTGCAAACAGTCTGCTTACATTACGGAAGTCCATAACAACAAAGTGTGTTTTGCCTTCCTTTTCACGCAGTCTAGTTCCTCGACCAATAATCTGCTTAAACTCAGTCATAGAACCAATCATTTCATCCAGAACAATCAGCTTTGTCATCTTACAATCTGCACCGGTAGAAAGCAGTTTAGATGTGGTCGCAATAACCGGATAAGGTGCAGAAACGGAAATGAAATAATCCAGTTTCTTTTTGCCGTAATCATCACTGCCAGTAATACGCACAACATAGTCAGGGTTCTCTTTTACCATATCAGAGTTCAGATTAACCAATGCCTGTCGCATACGCTCCGCAGCATCTTCTGTGGCACAGAACACGATGGTTTTCGCCATTCTGTCTGTGCTTTTCAGGTAGCGGGTGATTTCAGAAGCAACCTGATGAATGCGATTTTCGATAATGATGTTATAATCATAGTCGCTGTTTGTATAGATGCGATCTTCAATTTCGTTACCATAAATATCTCTTTGCCCCTTGCGTGGACGCCAGCCATCACCAATATCAGTCATAATATTGATAACTTTGAACGGCGCAAGGAAACCATCTTCGATACCTTCTTTCAGGCTGTACATATAGATAGGTTCACCAAAGTAACTCAGGTTAGAGATATACTTGGTTTCCTTCGGAGTTGCGGTCATACCGATTTGGGTGGCAGAATTGAAATATTCCAAAATTCTGCGCCAACGGCTTTCCTCTTTTGCAGATCCACGATGACACTCATCTACGATAATGAGATCAAAGAAATCCGGGGTAAACAGTTCGCTGAAATGTTCCTTATCATCGTCACCAACCAACTGCTGATACAGAGAGAAATATACCTCATGGGAAGTGATTGTGCTCTTATCATCCTTGGCAACATTAATTTTATGAATAACCTTTTCCAGCGGAGCAAAGTCCTGCTGAATGGACTGATCCACAAGAATATTACGGTCGGCAAGGTAAAGAATCTTACGTTTCAAACCGCTTTGCAGCATACGGTAAACGATCTGGAAAGCAGTATAGGTTTTACCCGTACCGGTAGCCATAACAAGTAATAAGCGGTTCTGACCTCTTGCAATGGCATCTACAGTTCTATTGATAGCAATACGTTGATAGTAACGAGGAGGGTATGTATTCTGGCTACTGTAATAAGGTTGCTCAATTACCATTTCCTGTGCCGGTGTCATTCCGGACTCATGCTTGAAGCGGGCAACCAGTTCGGCTTCTGTTGGGAATTCATCTAGACCGAACTGACGTTCTTTTCCGGTAAGAAAATCATGCTCAGCAAAACCATCACCATTAGAGCTATAGGCAAACGGAAGATCAAGCATCTGAGCATAGGTCATGGCCTGCTTTAAACCATGTGAAATACTGTGCTTGTTGTCCTTTGCTTCAATAATAGCAATCGGGTTATTTGCATTCAAATACAGGATATAGTCTGCACGCTTTGGTTTTTCACGGAACACAAAGTTACCCTTCAGATTTATTTTACCATTTGTAACCTGTGTCTCCATTGTAATCTTGCCTCTATCCCATTTGGAAGCAATAGCAGGGGTAATATACTGCAATTTGATATCTTCTTCAGACATTTCTTTTTTCGATAAAATTGTGCTCATTTGTATATCCTCCTCCCACTAACTGTTGCTATCTGGAACAATTTCCAAGATATCATCAATAGAACAATTTAATACTCCACATATTTTAACTAAAACCTCTACTCGGACATCTTCATTTTTTCCCAGTTTTGCCATGGCATTTGTGCTAATCTTGGCTGCCTTGATAAGCTCCGTTTTACTCATTCCACGATCAATGAGAATTTTCCATAATTTATTATAACAAACAGCCATGTTACTACCTCCTGCCAGCATAACTTCTCATAATTTTGTGTTATAAGAACATTATAACATTATTTTTTCAAAATTCAATTTTAGATTGCAATTCTCAATCACCAAAAAGGAAAGAAGCCCTCTTGCGAGAGCCCCTCCGACGGAAAAGTCATCTATCAAAGGGATGACCATTCCGCATATTAATAAATAAATTCCTTTTGCGTACTAGATAAAGCTTACCAGAACACCGGCGAGAATACCGGTTACAACCGATACGGAAACGATTCCGGAAATAACAACTTTTGGCTTATAGAAGTTGAGCAGGCGGTCGCGGGATTCTTCCGAAAGGCTGTTCTCCTGTCCAACGATTTCCGCACATTCATCGACGATTTTAACAGTCAGCGGATATCCGTTCAGACAAGCAAGTCCGATGGCAAAGATATCCACGAACGGCATTTTCATCGGTTTGGCAAGAACAACACCGGCAACGGCACATCCGATTACACCGAAGGCAAGGAGTGCGATAAGGGTTGGCAGAATTCCGGCGAAGTCTTTCAGATTGATTGTTACCAGATCCATCAGAATGATAGCGAACATGGTTGCGTCGATAAATCCACCGGAGCCGACCTTGTTAAGGCTGTCTCCATCAATCAGTCCAAGCTGAGCAGCGATGAAACCGATGAGAAGATCCCATACGAACATGCTGATTCCTGTGATTTCACCGATGTAGTAACCGCCGATGCAGCAAAGTGCCAGGACCGCAAATACATAATAGAAGTTATTTGCCAGGAACTCCGGAACCTTGATTAATTTCTTGGAGTTATCGGCAAGGAGAAGTTCACCGGTGCCCGCAACAGAGAAATTGTTAAAGCTCTCATCTCCCAGACGTTTTACCATTGCTTTTTTGAGGGCATAGCCGCATGCCGGATAACCTACCAGAACTTGACCGGTCATCAGAATTGCGATGATGGCAGCAATTTTCTGTTCTCCGGTTTCCTTAAGCTGCGCTAAGAAAATCAATCCGGCCTGAGTTCCTCCGGCTACTTCTACAGAGCCGTACAGCGCCGTTACCTTGTCCAGAACAGTGAATCCGGCGATTGCACCGAGGGCCACAATGAAAACCACTGCGGCGATTGCAATGACGCAAGTTTTCCACTCGCCTTTGAAACTCTTGAACGGAATCGAACCGCCGAAGCATGTAATTGCAAACGGAACGCCGAACCCATATGCAACATCCACGAATAGCGTATTGTTAAATGTTTCTGTCGTAATCAGACCGAACTGTCCGCCAACGATGATGAGGATAATCATCGCAAAAACATATCCCGTTACTTTATAGGATACCAGTTTGCTGAGTATTTCACCGACGATGAAAACGGCACAAATCATTAATATAGCTACATATGTACTCATTTTGTCCTCCTTAAATGTCTATTATTGTCAGATTATCGCAGTGTTAACGAACGACTTTTCCCCATTTCACAACGGAAACCACTCCATCATGGGCTGCGGCAATATCCGTCAGCGGATTGCGGTCGAGCACGGCAAAGTCTGCGAACTTTCCCACCGCGAGTGTACCGTAGTCTTTATCGATGCCCATAATTTTCGCACTGTTAATCGTTGCCTGTTTGAGGATATCGATTTCTTTCATGCCCCAGAAATCTCTTCGAAGAGCAAATTCTTCGGAATTCTGCCCATGATGCACCGGATCGATTCCGGTATCGGTTCCAAAGCCAAGAGTTAAGCCGGCATCATAAGCCTTGCGAATTCCTGTTTTTACCGCATTCAGCATTTCTTTGGCTTTCTCTCCCATGTATGCCGACGATTCGGCAGCATCTGCGGTGAGTTTCCATACGATGAGCAGGGTCGGAATAATGTATGAATCGGTATTGCCCTTCAGAAGCTCAATGGACTCATCGGTCAGATAGGAAGCATGCTCAATCGTATGAACACCGGCCAGAATCGCATTGTGAATCGCTGTTGCACCGTGACAATGCGCCGCAACGTATGTGTCCTTGAAGGCCGCTGCTTCAACCATTATCTTCAAATCTTCCGGCGTTATAATCGGTTTGCCGGGTTCTCCGCCCGGGTTCTGTGCGGATCCGGAGCCCATGACCTTGATATAGTCTGCACCTTTTGCAACTTCCTGTCGAACCGCTTTAATAATTTCATCCGGGGTATCGACCTCGCTGTAGAGACCCGGAAGGAAATCGTTTCCAATCTCCGTTGGTGTCAAAATCAGACCGCATGCGTAAATAGTAGGCCCGACAAAATCTCCTTTATTGATGCTGTTGCGAAGATTGATGGCGATATTGTGTGTGGCGCCCACATCGCGCAGAACGGTAAAACCGGCATTCAGCGCATCCTGTGCATACTTGAGCGCATCATATCCTCTCTGCACTCCGGACTTCTCATTATCAATACGCGTATCATTGCCGGACAGTGTCAGGTGCACGTGCATATCGATGAATCCCGGGAGAACAAAACGGCCCTCTTCATCAATAACGGTTTCACTGTCAAAGGGACACTCTCCACATTTATAAATCCCCTTGATTCGCTTTCCATCCGTTAGAATGTCGCATTTTGCCTCACTAAACCCGTCCATCAGTTCCGGCAGAACCGAACAGTTTTTAAACAGAATCATAACCAGGCTCCTCCTTTGTGGTATTATTTAATGAATTTATAGAATAAATATGCGCTTGATGCAAAGTCGGCGGTTTGCATTCCAGTGAAAAATAATCTTAATTTTTGTCATTAAAGTAAAATTAATAATTCAAATATATGATATGCACAACGCATTTTTTGAAAGCTTGTTCAAAAGCATATTTTTTTGATTTTAGCGAAAACAGCATTGTTGTCTGCAATTGAGATATTGCGGAAGATTTGCTAAAATGCAACAAAAGGGTTTTACCGTTTGCTTTTATATTTCAGGGGACTTAAGGAGGCGAACAGATTATGACCATTAAGGAACACGTTGGATTAAGGATACACCTGTATCGCAAGAAGCAGAATCTCACGCTGGAGCAGCTGGCCTTTCTTCTCGACAAGAGTATCTCAACTGTTTCCAAATACGAAACAGGAAAGATTTCCATTGACATCGAAACGCTGTATGATATTTCAAAGATTCTGCATGTATCTATAGAACAGCTCACCGACTACCACGTGGATGAAAAACGAGCGGCACAGGATCTCGCTACTTCCGGATTCTTCACGCAAAAGAAGAAATACTGGATGTATCAATATTTTGCTCCGATGAAAAAAGTCGTGGAATGCATCGTAGAGATCATTCCCGATTATGAGGCTGCAGCGGACAAAATCGTCTTGTATTACGACGCTCATAATGCAGACGACTATACGGACTCCAGCTTCGTGTACCGTGGGTTTATTTCCTATTATGATTCGTATGCAACGATGAAATTTACCAATGCATTCAATGCAAAAGATGAAATTTTTATCTATGCCAAATCGCCGCTTTGGATTCGAAACACCACCACCGGACTGATGATGAGCATCTCTCAAACGCTGGGAAATCCCTCCGTCGTTAAGGTGCTTTTTTCCACGGAGAAAATAAATAACCAGGAAGCACTAAAGGCGAACCTGGACTTAAACAACAAGGAAGTTTTGAGTGCTCTAAAGAGAACGAATCACCTTCTTCTTTTGGACACGTGGGAAACGATGATTTAATACACGGCCGGAAACCTCTGTCGGCCGCGGACCGCCATAACGGAAAGAGCTTTGGCCGTTATGGCGGATTCTTTTTTTACCGTAAATTCTTCCATCAAGAAAAGAAGCCCTCTTTAGCTTTACGACAGATAAGCCATTGCGGCACCTACTGCCGCTGCGATACCATACGGAACCGCCTCTTCACGAATTACACATTCGGCATTGTGCAGCGGAACCAAATAGTCCCCTTCATGTCCTCCCTGTAGGATCATATACACCTGCGGAACGTCCGTAAGTGTGGAATAAAAGCTGAAATCTTCACTGAAGGAAAGAGCTTCCTTTAAATGAATCACCCGCTTTGCGCTGCTGACCATCTGCTGGCGCACGCTCTCCACGCAACCTGTTCATCACGCAGCCGGCGCTGTCGCATCAGCTGAACGCCATCGAGAAGGAGCTGGGGGAAAAACTCTTCATCCGGAGCACCCACAGCGTGGAGATTACCGAGGCCGGCCTGATTTTCTGCGAGCATGCCTCCCAGGTGCTCGCCGCCATGGATCGTCTCTACGACGCATTCGATTCCGGCGAATCCGGCATGCGCCACTCCATCAGCCTGGGGCTCTTCCCGTTCTTCCGGTACACCCAGGTGAACAAGCTGCTGCTTTCGTATTTCGAAGAGCACCGGGACATGATTGGCTCCCTCCGCACCGTGGAAAATTACCACGCCTTCAACTACATCGCCAACGGCACCCTGGATTTTGCCATCCTAAAATGCCGGGAGGACAACATTCCGGACGTGGATCACATCGTCCTGGACCGGGAACCCTACAAAAGACTCGCTTCCGCCGACCGCTTCCCCCCGGACAAAAAAAGCATCAGCATCGCGGAGGTTTCCGAGCTGCCGTTTCTGACCGGCGCCAAGGGAACGCACTACTACGACGACGTCCACAGTATTTTCAACATGTTCAACTTGAAGTTCAATGTGGTGTTCCACAACACCCTGGAAGCAGAGTGGCTCATCAATATGATTGAAAACGATTACGGCGTTACCTTCATGACCGGTGCCGCCGCCGAAACGCTGGCCAAACGCCCCTCCCTTGTGGCCCTGCCCATTGAGGAAGGCCTGGAAACCACAGTAATTCTGGCCTACGGCAAAACCGCCGCCCTCAGCACCCGGAACAAGCAGTTCATGGACCACATCATCCGGAACTACCCGAAGTATCAGGAGGGATAGGCCCAGGCCGGCGGTCGGGCCGCCTTCTCCGTTATTTCAGGCCCGAGGTTCGGGCCGTTTGGCATGTAGGGGCTCCGCCGGGCCGGATTCAGATGAAAAGTGATGCAGAGCACCTTGTTTTTCCGCTTCATGCATCAACTCCATTTCCTGAGTTGATGCATGAGCACTCGATTTTTTGTTCCATGCATCACATCTTACCATTGCCGCCGGACATCGGCCCTTTCATTTGCTCGTCGGCGGCAAATAATTGATGCAGGAACATCGTTTTTCAGCGTTCCTGCATCAATTTCCCGATTTGTGCCGCCGGCCCGGACTAAAGCCGGGTCGTGTTCAGATGAAAAGTGATGCATGGCATCTTGTTTTTCCGCTTCGTGCATCAACTCCATTTCCTGAGTTGATGCATGAGCACTCGATTTTTTGTTCCATGCATCTCTTTCCAATATTGTATTTTCAAAAGGAAAGAATTGACGACAGACCCTCAATTCCGGATATCTGTCGTCAATCTAATATTTTCTCGTGTCATATTTTCTGATTTAAATTTGGCTCAGGTCAAAAAATCACTTTTTCTCCTTCGGATTTCCTGCTTCCAAGACCTCATCCCGCCTTCTCAGCCGGCATTTGGCTCTAATCTACCCGGCGGCCGCGGGGAAATTGACGACGAAACCTCGGGGCAGAGCGTTTCGGCGTCAATTTCTTCTGCTTTTCCGGAAAGGGCACAAATTAGAGGCCTTTCCGAAACCCTTGTGAGCAGGGTCTGTGAGAGGGGGCTGTGAGATGAGTCATAGTAACTATTCCATTCCCAGTGCCTTTGAAGCCCAGGCACGATCGATTCGGAACTCGCTGCGGCTCCGAAGGTCCGGCAGCTTGTCCCGCACCCCCTCTGCCATATCCTCGTACATTCCTTTCGGAATCGGGACGGTGCCCAGGGCGCCTTTGGAATTCACAACGACAAATAGGGATTCTCCATCTTCTTCCAAGTAGTAGAGGTTGGCATCCCTTAGGTCCGGGTTCTTGTCTGCAACCGCATCGCTGATGATGCGCTTCACCAGTTCGACAATTCGGTCGTCCTTGCCGGCATCGAAGATTCTTATTTTTTCCATCAATTCTCGCTGAGAACCCACGATGCGGTACAGGTACGAATCCATATCCTCCTTCAGTACCTTCGTGAGCTCGGTTTCCGCACCTCCAAAATCTCCTCGAAATTGCTCTTCCACCATTTGGATATCTTCTTCCTGCACCACGTAATAGATCATGATTTGATCCTCCATCTGATGGTAAAGCATCGGATAATCGATGTTGTATGACTTTCCGCAGTGGGGACAGATGTATTGAAACAGCGCTCCGTTTAGGATCTGTTCTTTCTTCTCCGGATTCAACACGGTATTCACACTCTTCCACATTTCAAACTCACCGGTTGATCCGCAAACCAGACATTGAATTTCTTCTTTTTCACACATGGACATAGGGCACCATCCTTTCTGTATCTGTATATCCCGGCATCAATGATTTGCTTAATGATATTGTACCGTACTGCAGAAGTGTTCGAAATCGGAAAATCAAAAACAGCATCGCAACGAGAAGTCTTTTTCCCGTTGCGATGCTGTTTTGTTTTTATGAAATTGTTTTTGTAAGATTAATTCTGCATCTCGCGCTTCATGGCGCGGAAGCCGATGACCACGGCCCACAGGTATGCGCAGGTTTTCGGGATCATCAGGGCGCCCATTACCGGGATTGTTTCGGCGAAAAGAACTACCGGGAGGTAGCAGCCGAAGCTCAGCACGATGGTGAGCCACATCCAGCGGAAGGCGCAGTCATTCTGCGCTTTGGCGCTGCGGAAGTAGAGCACGATGATCAGCAGGCCCAGCAGGGCGAACGGGATGTTCCGATAAATTCCCCAGGACAGCGGCGGATTGGTGACGGTCCACCGGTTCTGCGGCATCATGCACAGGGCGATTCGAATGCCGGCCAGCAGGTATACCAGGGTGGTCAGATTCTTGCGGCCGGTGATGTTGTAGCGTTCGCGCCATACGTAGTAGATCAGCACGTAGAAAATCGTCATGGTGACGGATGTCACCCATTTGCCGATTCCCAGCGGAACCACGTAGTCTCCGAAACCGGTGGTGCACAGGGCGATGATACGAGGCACCAGATGGAAGGAATCGCCGGCACCCAGGATTACAGCCATCCATCCGAAAAGGGTATACTGGCGGGACTTGCCCCCGCTTCTGCGGATCATTTTAATTCCAATGGTGATAACGGATACGAGATAGGCCACGTCAAAGATTGGCTCCATAATTGCTTGCATTCTATGCACACTCCTTTTTTATTTTTTGCTGTCGATATGCGGTGGGTTGCGTTGGCGCCGGCCTACTCTTCCCCTTGCAGTTTGTCTTTCTCGAAAAAACAAAATCCGGTGATGTACTGGACGCCGAAGAGAATTCCGGCCAGAAGCAGAGCCGCCCCCAGTCCGGTGTAGAATACCGCGATAAACCGTTCCGGTGCCACGCCGCTGGCGCGAAGTCCGATTCCACCGGACATCATGAACGCCATGATGATAAAAGCTTTGCGGTCGAAGAACTTCAGGAAGAAGTGGTATTCCTCTTCGTATCCGCGAATTCGCTCCGTATGCTTGTCTACCAGCTTGCCGAAAATGAATTTCTGAAAAATAATAAACACCACCAGGGTGAGCAGGAAGTTCACCAGCGCCATGTAGGATTCGTAGGACGCTAGGCCGATTCGAAGAATGTTTCCTCCCGCCGCACTCCATACGATGCATGCCAGTAACAGTAATGTGTTTCTTTTGACTTTCACAGTTTGCCTCCTTGCAAATATAATTCTTTGCTGCACGTAAGGCAGCTCCCTTTAGTTGAACATTGTTCATTTTATCTTCCAAAGGAATCTCCCACGCACGTGGGAGATTGGATGGTCGGTACGGGCAGCGTTTGGTTCATGGCCGGTGCGAGCGCCACTTGAGTCGCTGCCGGTGCGGGCGCCGCGCTGCACCGGCCTTCAGTTCTCAATATACGGTACGCCGCAGCACCTCCAGCACCGGTGCCGGATTGTAGTCCTCTCGAAGCAGTGCCGCCAGCATCAGCGAGAACAGAACGTTGCCGAAAACCTCCGGCGTGAACGCCTCATTGAACGCATCCTTCCGAATCCGCGAATCGTTCTTCAGCACCCGAACCAAACTGGCTTGAATGTGCTTCTGCGTTTCATTCATGCGCCGGATATTCTCTTTCTTTCCCTGCTCCGCAAGTCCCAGAGAATGCAGCGCCACAAAACCGGGATATTCCCGGCTCCCGGCTTCCATCTGCCGGTACATCCAAGTGACACAGCTTTCCGTATCCTCGTACACTGCCGGATTATTCGGATTATGGAAGATTTCAGTCCAGATGCTTTCCACCGTAGCTGCCAGCAGCTTGGTCTTGGACCCAAAATAGTTATAAATGGATCCCACGGACACGCCGCAAGCCCCTGCCACGGACCGGATGCTGATGGCCTGACTGCCTTCTTTTTTTACCAGCTCCCGGCTCACGCTCAAAATCTCTTCTCGAGATGTTACTTTCTGATTCATTCATTCACCTCAACTTGAACAGTGTTCATTATAGTCACGGATGCATCGCCTGTCAAGTTTTTTCCGGGGCTCGTGCATCACTTTTAAAAAAAATTGACGATAAAAGCAGAATATTTCGGCCGCCGAAGCAGCTCTTCACATCTTCTTTCCTATTCTTTCCTATACCTGTGCGCCCAGCGCCCGGGCCTCCGTCAGCTTGGCACTCCCGGAAATCTCGCCGCCCCCGGTCACCCCTCCGCAGTACACGGTACCCTTCAGGGTTGTTTTACCAAAGCAATCCAGCCAGCCGGTCAGTCCGGTCTCTGCCTTTTCGAAAACATCATCCCCTTCGTCCGCCGCCGTGGCCAGAAAGTACACGTCCCGGAACCGATAGTCCTTCGGATACATAGGATTCATGCGGTCGATGAGGGTTTTCATCTGGCCGGACATCTCGAAATAGTAGATTGGCGTAGCCCAGGCCACCACGTCCGCCTGAAGCACGGCGTCCATAATCGGGGCCACATCGTCTTGGATGATACATTTTCCGGTCTGATGACAGGACAGGCACCCTCTGCAGAAGCGGATGTCCTTGTCCTTCAAGGTGATGAACGTCACTTCGTTGCCTGCGGCCTCCGCCCCTTCGGCGAAGGATTTTGCCAAAAGCTCCGAGTTGCTGTTCGGCCGGATGCTGGTGGAAATTACGGTTACTTTTTTTTCCATACGTCGCTCCTTTCGTTTACCCGCCTTTTGCTTATCAAGCGTTGAGTTGCTTATGAGACAGTATACCCCCTCGAAAAGGAAATGTATATATCCTATTTTGCCGGTTTTCGGTCCACCACCAGCACGCACCACAGGGTGAACAACAAAGAAAGAAAAATTGCCACGTGGTAGGATGTGACGTTCGCAATCACGCTGCCCAGGATTTTTTCGCAGACGGTCACAATGGCCGGTGTGGTGAACTGGGCGATGTACAGTGCCACGGAAAGGGTCGGAATGACGGTGGTCGCCGCATTTCTTCCGGCTTTTGCCGATGCCGTCGAGATAAAATACGGCACGCCGATTCCGTTGGCGGCTCCAATCAGGAAGGACCCCAGCAGCGTTCCCGGCATCCCATTCCAGAACCGGAGCAGCAGATATCCCACCAAAAACATCAGCGGCGCCACGACTTTGGTGTTTCTGCCCAATCCTGTTTTCAGCTTCGGATAGGCCAGTCCGCCCAAGAAGCCGAATACATCCCCTAAAGCCATGATTACAGGAATTGCCGCTTTCGACACGGTTCCCAGGCGGGAAGATTCCATGGCAAAGTTGGCCGGATAATTAAAGAAAATCACCATCAGGAAAAACATTCCCACAATATAAGGATAATAATTGCGAAAGATCCCTGTGGATTTTTTCTGTTGTCCGGCTTCAATGATTCTTTCGTTCGGCATCCACAGCGCTACCGGTACGATGCTGATCACGCCCAGCAGGTACACCAAAAAGCTCATCCGCCAGTTGATCATCGCCAGCGCACCGGCAATCAAGGTGGCAACCACGCCGCCCAGCATGTTCATGGCCGAAGAATAGCCCATCAGCACATCCTGCTTGTCCCGAGTAAAATAGTACGTAATCAATCCGGTAGACATCGGCATGATGATACCCACGCCTACGCCCACCAGCGCTCTGCACACCAGTACCAAATAGATATTGCTGAACAGGCCGGCACCGCAGCCGAATACGATGTACATTCCCAGACCGATTAGCGTCAGGGTTTTCGCTCTACAAATTCGGCACAACTTCTCGAAAAACAAATTCGTCACGGCAATGAACACCGCCGGCATGCTGATAATCAGCTGCACCATCATTTTCGATTCGCCGCTGAAATACTCCTGTATCACGCCCAGTGCCGGTGCCACAGCGGCGCCGGCCATTACCGTCAGCAGCGACAGCGTCAGTATCGCCACCATTAACTTCCATCTTCTATGTTCCTTCAGAAACATTTTGACCTCCTTACAAAAAAAGGAAAAGCGCAAGTCCGTGTTTGGACTTACGCTTTTCGCTACTCAACTCCGTTATTATATCACTGTAAATTTTGAAAAGTCAAAGATTTTTTCCACACCGGCTCCTGCACGCACCGGCTCCTGCATCGCTGCAGGCCGGCGCCTATTCCAGAATCCGCCGGATCTCACCGTACTCCCGGTCCGGGTTCTTGCGTTCTGCAATGGAAACCAGCACCTCCGAAGCGGCTCGGTACAGCTCCCCTTCCGGTCCGTCTCCCAGCACCGAAAGGTGCTTCCGCACCGTTTCCGCATCGCCTCGTTCCACCGGCCCCGTCAGCGCCTGCACCGGGCCGTCTTCCAGCAAATGTTTCATATTGCTGAGGGCCAGGGGTTCCAGTGCCTCCCGGGCACCCGCCTCCGTGAAACCACAGTCCTGCAAGAGGTTCAAGCCGGTGTTCACCAGAGCGCACACCAGGTTGCTGGAGATAGCACAGGCCGCATGATACTTTACCTTGGCCTCGCCGGAAATCTCCTGCACCCTCGGGCCCAGGGATTTCAGTGTTTTTACCCAGAAATCCAGGGGGCCGGTTCCTTCGATGCAGAAGAAGGCCGACCTCAGCTCTTTGTAGGACGCCCACTTGTCGCTCACCGGAAACAGGGGATGAATGGAATACCCCGTCGCCCCCAGAGCCTCAATGCCCGGAAAAGCCTCCTCGGCGGACAAAGCCCCGCTGCAGTGACAGATTTTTTTGCCCCGAAGGTCCACCCCGCGGAGGGACTCGTAGACCTCCCGAATCTTATTATCCGGCACAGTGAGGAAAATCACATCGCTGGCGTCCGCCACCGCCTCGGCGCTGTCAAAGTACCTACTTCCGGTGAAATCCGCCGCTTCCTGCGCCGCCTCCCGATGCCGATTGTAGTAGCCGGTCACCGTGAGTCCACCCTCGCGGAATAATTTCCCCAGGGAAACGCCTACCTTTCCGGCTCCGATAAAACCAATTTTCGTCTGCATTCTGCCCGTCCTTCCTTATCCCAGATATTTCTCCAGGAGCACCATGCTCACGTTGGACAAGCCCTGCAGCTCCGTGTTCACGATGCCCACTTCCGCGTATCCCAGCTTCCGGTACATCGCCCGAGCCACCGAATTCCATTCCAACGTATCCATTCGGCAAGCTTTGCAGCCCGTCTTCCGAGCATACTCCTCATAAAAACAAACGAATGCCTTTCCGTATCCTTTTTTCGAGGCGGCCGGGGAGACCACCAGGGTGTGGAGAACGCACACCCGGTCCGGCGGCAATTCGTGCACCCACCGGCCTTGGGCATAGGCCTCCGCCTGGTCTTGATTGATGATGCCTGCGCCCACAACTCGGCCTTTATCTTCCAGAACGAACAGTTCCCCTCGTTCCAAAGCCCCCTCTGCGGTGGCCCGCGTCGGATAGATTCCGCGAATCCAGCCGATGGTCAACTTCCCGTTCTCCTCTTCCGTATGAATATCGTTGTAAATCTCTTCCACCGCGGAAACGTCCGCCGCGCTTGCTTTTCGGAATATCATAATTCGCTCCTATCACTAAAGATAAGAGCATTATATCACAGATAAAGGGCGGAAATCCCGTGAATCAGGTCGGCCGCCGGGCCGCCTTTTTCCATATTTCAGGCCCGGCGTTTGCGTACGGAAACCGAGTTTACTGACTTTGCGGGTAGCCGTACGCAAACCGCGCCGGCGTCCGGGCCGCCATTTTCCATATTTCAAGCCCGGGGTTTGCGTACGAAAACCGAGTTCATTGGCTTTGTGGGCAGCCGTACGCAAACCGCGCCGGCGCCCGGCCTCAGCACAGGGAAGTGCATTTGAAAAAACGACTTATTTTTTTTAATACGGTTCCGTTTTCCGAATCACTATTTAAAAAAAGTGTTGTTTTTTTAAATAGCATGGCTTAATAAAGGAAAAACTAGAAGAAAAAGCGAATGCCTTAAAATACTATTCGAAATCCTTAGAATCTTTACCTTATGGCAATGACGATAAATGCAAATTAGTCGCCCGACTCTACAGAAAAGATTACGGCTTCTGGATGAATCCGGTCTGCTGATTACAATGCGGAGGGAAACAAACAAATTCTATCAATTAAATCTAGACAAACTACCGTTCAAAGGACAGGTATCGGGTTCCCTGGAACGTTAGCTTTCCCTCGTCCCCTTCCGCCAGCATTCCGTATTCGGAACCGTACACTTGGAATTCCATTCTGTCGCCGCTTTCGAACTGAAAAGTCACATAATATGTCGTGTGGGTGTCGGTATGGAATCCATGGGCGCCCGTCGTATCCCCGGCATTTGCATGATTATGGTGGGTCACATTCGTCCTTTTGGCCACAATAACGGCAGGGGCTGTTATCCGCGGGGAATGATTATTCTTGTTCCATGTAACGATTCCTCTTGCCACGGCGAAGCCAAACACCCCAAATGCAAGGACAAACAGAATTGGAAACAGAATATCAAAGTAATCGAACATATCAATCATTGTCGGGTTCTCCTTGCTTTACGTTAATCTTTTTCTATTTCGCTTCATTGTAACATAAAACAATGTTTTCTCAAGAGAAACTTGCGGCTGCATACAAAAAGTGAAAATCCTAAAAATTTGACGATGGAAGTGAAAATACAAGCCTTTCATCGTCAACTTTTCGAAAAAAGTATTACTTTATTGGAATTTCGTGAAAGACAAGCCGTTAGAATTTATATCTACCTTCCTGCAAAGGTTTGTTATTTTGCCGAAAAAAGGTGCTGCTAAAGAAATAATCATCAATGCTGCTTCCTATTTCCAAATCCTCTATACACTTCTGCGAGAAGCACTCCAAAGGGGCGAACACAAGGAAAGCAAAGCCGCTTACGATCAGGCGCGAGTCATCGGTGAAATTCATCGTGGCCTTACATACAGTTGGCTGCTGTCGGAATGCCGGTATTCGCTCACGGATATCGTGAAGATTGTCCTGAAGACGTACATCGATTCGATAAGAGCATAATTTCAGTTATTACGTCCGAAGGGTCATGGCGCATCGTTTCGTATGCTCACGTTTTACCGATGCCGGAAAAAAAGCTCCTACAATCTGCTGATATTTAGGATTTCACATTGCAATAAAGGTGATGATTGTCAAGTATATGAATCATAGGGTGGAATTTTCAAAAAACTATAATATACTTTAAGCACAAATTATTAAGCAATAGATTGTCAATTATTAGCAAGAAATAAGTAATAGTATTCTAACTTCACATTCAATTAGTGATAATGATGGGAGGTGAATCCATTGTTCTAGCAAGTAACAACCATCAAAGATAAGAGCCAGATCAATAGAGATCTTTCTGGAATGAAAGATCTCGCTCTTCCGGTAAATCAAATAAAAGATATTAGTAGAAGAGAATCGAAACTAATATACTCGATGAAGATGACAAATGATGTTACAGATGATATAGTTGTCTCGAGAAACAAGCCGGGTGGACCTCTACCCCTCCTAGTAACATAAAAAGTTGGAAATTTAGAAAAGAAACCAAAAAATCACATATTTACTTAAATACAAAAGCAGGGCAAATAAGTATTTCTGCTTTAGGGATCATTCTCTTTAATGCTGGGTGGCTTGGATATGTTGTGTCCTGTGCTTCATTTATTCATACGGTAGGAAGTGACAGTAAGTGCTTATCCTTAAAGAGAAAAACTTACGATGGTATTCCAAAAGGCTATTTGGCAGTGAAAGTTGTTGAATCGGCCTTTACAAAGGCAAATTACAAAGGGAAGAAAAAAACAGTCGTACAATATGGTTACAACGTGCCAAATGTTTAATCATTGCACACTCTTCTATTTAGTAAAGATTTACAGGAGGAACAAATGCGGAATCTTAAAAATAGAATTGGAATAATTATTGCGTTACAAATTTTCTGTATTATCATATTGCTATTAAAAGATGTAAGTAAATATGCATTGCTGATCTGGCCTGTATTTACTTTAGTCGAAGCGATTGCGGTGCTTTTAGATATTCATAAAATGAAGTAGCTTGAACTGCATCATTTGCACTCTTTGTCAAATGGTGTTGGTGGAGAGTCAAAGCGATACATATCGAGCAGCTGTTATGCCGCTCGATATTCTTTTTTTGCCTTTATAGTTGTAAAGTTCTCGTTGCCGGTGCTCACTTCCCTGAAATTTTCAAAAAATGCAAATCTTAAGAAATCTTAATAATTCAGTATGTAAAATCTTAACACTTTTATAACACTTTTTCTGTACAATGATTGTAGTAGAAACGAAGGTTCCTTCGTCCGGGTGTACAGTGTTGGCCGCAAGAAGATTCGACCTCGTTCCTCTCGGAACACCTGGTGGAGATCAAAACCGCTCATTATTCAAAGAACAGGAGTAGTTTCACATGCAAAAAATAAGAAGCAACATAAAGATAGTAGCAGTTGCATCGGATGTGATTGTATTAGCATATTTTGGGGAAGACTCTTAATTGCTGTACCATATTTTTTTCTATTAATGATTTCTTGCATAGCTATTATGGGGATGACAGGTTGGTGTGATTTATTAATGTATGTACCGCATATTATTATCATTGGGTTAACAATCTTTATTGCAACTAGGCAACTTGCATATGAAAATAAGAGCGACACACAAAACGAAAATGGGAATATCTAAAGTTAAAAAGTCAACGCAAATTGCAATTTTTCAAAAAAAGAAAAAAAAATATTACAAGGGAGGGAGAGTTATGGATCAAAAGAAAATTGGTGCATTTATTGCAGAGATGAGAAAAGCGAGACAGCTTACGCAACATGATCTGGCAGATATCATAGGAATTAGTGATAAAACTGTAAGCAGATGGGAAACTGGCCGCGGAATGCCTGAGGTTTCTTTAATAATTCCTCTTTGCAATGTACTTGGTATCACTGCCACTGAATTATTGTCCGGCAATAGACCAAGTGACAATGGGCGTGTCCAAAAATGTCTGTAAATAAAAATCCTATGATAGCTAACTAACATAACTACGAGCGAAGTTGCTCATCATAAATGTACTTATTCATTTTGTAATCCTCCAATTATGATTGATTATACCTACAATCCAATCATTCCGGCTGATTACAAAATCCGAAGGGAGAGGACTTCCTTACGAAGCCTCTCCCTTCAGGCTCTCTTTTTGTGATATGGTGGAGATGGTGGGAGAATCCCGCCGTCAAGGACGGCTGACGCCGCCGTTCCGGGCTTCGCTCCTTGACTGCGGTTTTCCGGGTGTCTTTTCCAGTTTACACCCGGATACGAACCCCTAATTTAGGACGTGGGTTCTCCTCCCCCTTTTCTATGCATTACAAAAAGAGAGCCCTTCAGGCTCTCGTTTTGTAATATGGTGGAGATGGTGGGAGTCGAACCCACGTCCAAAAATATTTCCGAAGAACTTTCTCCGAGCGCAGTCAGTGCTTTGTCATTCGCAGTATCCGCCGTGACGCTGACACACTACGGAACTGCTATCCTGTAAGTCCGCTGAAATACCAGGAGCTCTCCCAGCGGTTTCCTGCATTCATGACACCGGATTTCAAGCCTGCAGGTGAGCCTGAAGCGGCGCGCGGGGCTGAACTATGCAGCCAGTGCGAAATTGTTGTTATTTTTAGCGTTTATATTTAACGGCCCCTTTTTACGTGGACTGGGCGCCACGGCTCGCTTATCCTTGTTCCACATTCCTGTCGAAACCATTACATCCCCGGAATGTGTGACAAGTGTCACACTATTTTTCTTCTATGCATTATACAACATCTTCCCGGTAAAAAAAAGATACTGCCCCTTCAATTTTCCGATTGTCCGAAGGGAATTCGTTTTTCCTGAAGGGAATTCGACTCTCCTATCGGTGACGGCTTTCCTTGATGGCCCGGTCCATCTTGCGGTCCGCATCTTTTTTTGCGATGGAATCTCGCTTATCGTACAGCTTCTTACCTCTGCAGATGCCGATTTCCACCTTGCACCGCCCATCCTCGTTGAGGTACACATTCAGCGGAATGATGGTGAGACCGGATTCCTTGATTTTTCCCGCGATTTTGTTGATTTCCCGGCGGTGAAGAAGCAGCTTCCGTTCCCGAAGGGGCTCCACGTTGAAGCGGTTGCCCTGTTCAAAGGGGGAGATGTGCATTCCGCAGATCTTCATCTCTCCCTTTTTGTCGATGTAGACGTAGCTCTCCTTGATGCTGCACCGACCGGCTCGAATGGATTTAATTTCCGTTCCGGTGAGAACGATTCCCGCCTCAAGAGAATCTTCCACGAAATAATCGTGGCGGGCCTTCTTGTTGTTTGCGATTAGTTTTCTGGATTTCTTTGCCATTCCGGTTCCTACCCTGCTTTCTTCTCAAATTAGAAAGTCTTAATCTTGTTGAACGGGAACAGGCGGAGTACGGCTTTGCCCTGGATCTGGTCCTTATCCACGTATCCAACATCCGTATATCGGCTGTCCACGCTGACCACCCGGTTGTCGCCCATCACGAAATAGTGGCCTTCCGGCACGTTCCAGGTGCCCTCTCCGGTGGTGTACCCGTCCTTGAGATAGTTCTCTTTGTATTTCTTTCCGTTGATGTACACCTTCTGATTCTTAATCTGAATCTCATCCCCCGGCAGTCCGATCACCCGCTTGATCAGCAGCTTGTCCTTGCCCTCCTCGTCCGGAAGATCCGACTTGAAGATGATGATATCTCCCCGCTTTGGGGCCTTGCTGCGATAAGCCTGACGGTACATAATCAGGTAATCGTTGGGATTCATGGTGGACTGCATGGATGTCTGCTTCACGATAGTCGGTCGGATAAAGTACAATACCGCGCCGGCGATGACCATGGCAATCACCAGATCCTTCAAAAGTGCCGGAAGCATCGGTGCATTTTCATTTACAATTTCATTCTTGCTCATTATTTGCTCAATTCCTCTAAAATCTCTTCAAACTGCTCCGGAAGCGGAGCTTCAAAAACTCTCTCGTTTAAATACTCCAAAGGGCCGTCGCAATTCCGGAATTCCAGCCGGAAGCTGTGGAGCAGCTGGGTGCTCAGGTGGCAGGATTCATACAACCGATGGTTGAATCCCTTGGCCGGTCCCTTGGCGTACTTGCTGTCTCCGATGACCGGATGTCCGATGCTGGCCAGATGCGCACGAATCTGATGCGTTCGGCCCGTTACCAGATCCACCTCCACCAGCGTGGAATTTCTCAGCGGCTGAATCGGGGTGACAATGGTCTCAATGGCCCGTCCCTCCGTCTCGTTCACATCGTAAATCGCCACGGTGTTGGTGCCGGAATCCTTCTCCAATCGTCCGTGAAGCTCCAGCTTTTTTTCTAAGTTCCCAAAAACAATCGTCCGGTAGAATTTGGATATCCGATCTTCCCGGATGTACCGGTTCAGCGTGCGAAGCGCATCGCTGTTTTTACCGAACAAAACCAAACCCGTGGTGTTGCGGTCCAGCCGGTTGGCCGGTGCCGGAGAGAATACCTTTTCCGTTCGCGGATTGTATTCTCCTTTCTCAATGAGATAATCCTTTACCTGATTGGCCAAATGGTTCTTCTTTTCGTTCCGATCCCCGTGGGTCAGCAGTCCGAAAGGCTTGTTGGCAAGCAGGATGTTGTCGTCCTCGTAGATGACGGTAAAGGTCTTCTTGCTCTTCCGCCGGGAAGCGGCCTTCTTCGGGGCCGACAGGGCGGCAATTCGTTCGTCGCTGAGGTACAGCGTGATCTCATCGCCCTCTTCCAGAACGTAATTGTTATCCTTCCGCTGACCGTTCACCTTGACATCCTTCCGGATGATTTTGTAAATGGAGCCCAGTGTGGCCCGCTCTAAATATTTTCGAAGGAATCGGTCCAGACGCCGCTTGGAGTCGTTGGCCGTCACTTTGATTTTCTGCATGTATTTCTGCGTTCCTCTCCAATCAAATATTCGAAATATTATATCACAGATACCCCGGTGTTTCAAATCTCATACGGCTTCATTGCAATCTCTCGCCTCCGGTAGTATAATTGTATCCAAATGTTATTGGCTAACATAAAGGAGAAGAAATGAGGGGTTTCAAGGATTTTTTTCATGAAACGAATGATATTGCACTGGCAATTGTAATTGTTCTGTTTGCGGCCGGCCTGATTGGATGGCGAATTCGGATTATTCTGCAGTATCCGGCGCAGCTGGCAAAGGAAGCCACCGTTTCCGGAAGCACGGAGACCGAACAGATGCAGAATTCCGATTCATCCAAGGATTCCGCAAAGAAATAACCCTTATACACTGGAGGTTTTAAAATGTTAGATAATTACAATCTGACCATGCTCACCGACTTCTACGAAGTCACCATGGCAAACGGCTACTTTCAGTCGGACATCCGGAATCACGAAGCGGTATTCGACATGTTTTTCCGACGGGTTCCGGACGACGGCGGATTTGCCATCATGGCAGGTGTGGAACAACTGATTGCTTATATGAAGAATCTGAAGTTCACCGACGAAGATATCGACTATCTCCGCAGCAAGAATTCCTTCTCGGAGGAATTTCTGGAGTATCTCCGGAACTTCAAATTCACCTGTGACGTGTGGGCGGTACCGGAAGGAACACCAATCTTCCCGCATGAACCGATCGTCACCGTAAAGGGCCCGATCATCCAGGCCCAGTTCGTGGAGACCTTTATCTTGCTGACAATCAACCATCAGACGCTGATTGCCACGAAATCCAACCGAATCGTTCGGGCCGCTCAGGGCCGTCCGGTAATGGAGTTCGGCACTCGCCGCGCACAGGGTGCTTCCGCCGCCATCGACGGCGCGCGTGCTTCCTACATTGCGGGCTGCGCGGGAACGGCCTGCACCATTGCGGACCGGGACTTCCACGTTCCGGCGCTTGGAACCATGGCCCACAGCTGGGTTCAGACCTTCGATACCGAATACGAAGCATTCCGGGAATACACCCGAATCTATCCGGACAATGCGGTGCTTCTGATTGACACCTATAACGTGCTGAAATCCGGACTGCCGAACGCCATCAAGGTGTTCAAGGAACTGAAGCCGAAGAAGATGGGCGTCCGCATCGACAGCGGCGATATCGCCTACCTGACGAAAAAATGCCGGAAAATCTTAGACGAAAACGGACTGGAAGAATGTTCCATTGTCATCTCCAACTCCCTGGACGAGTACCTGATTCGAGATGTCATCATGGAAGGCGCGCAGATTGATTCCTTCGGCGTGGGCGAACGGCTGATCACCTCCAAATCCGAGCCGGTGTTCGGCGGCGTCTACAAGCTTGCGGCCGTAGAGCGCAACGGTGAGATGGTTCCGAAGATGAAAATCTCCGAGAACGTGGAGAAGATTACCAACCCGGGCTTTAAGCACGTCTACCGCCTCTACGAGAAGGAGAGCAACAAAGCCATCGCCGACGTAATTACCATGGAAGGGGAAACCATTCCGGAGCAGGACGGCTACGAAATCTTCGACCCGAACGCCATCTGGAAGAAAAAGACCCTCAAGAACTTCTACGTTCGGAGCCTTCTGGTTCAGCTTTTCGACAAGGGAGAATGCGTCTACGAATCCCCGTCCCTGGACGAAATTCGGCAGTACTGCAAAGACCAGATTGAAACCCTGTGGGAAGAAACCCTGCGTTTCGAGAACCCCCAGACCTATTACGTGGACCTTTCCAAAAAACTTTGGAGCATCAAGCAGGACATCTTGCACCGCTATACCGACTTATAAAAAAACAAAACCGGTGTGCCGCACGTTTCCGTGCAGTGCACCGGTTTTTGGTTCTTTACAAATACCGATCCTCCGGATGGTCATCGACGTTCTCCGGAACGTCCGATGTTTTCTCCGCCGCCACTTCCGTTTTCTTCGACGCCGGAGTCTCCTCTGCTTTCCGATTCTTGCGTCGGCGAACCAGGAATCCGATAATGAGTGCCAAGAGCACCAGAATCACGCCAATGGCAATGGTTGCTCGGTTGGAGATATAGAATCGGGACAGGAACCAGCCCTTTTCGATGTTCTCGTGAACCACCAGCGGAGTGCTTCCCACTTTCTTTCCGTCGCAGTACACTTCCAGAGTACCGACTTTGTCGCCGGACTTCAGCGGCGCTTTCACCACATCCTTGTAATTCTCCTTTACGGAAATGCTGTCGGCGGAGCCGTCCTTCGGATAGGTCAGCACCGTTCCCTTGGCATAGGTTTTCACCAAGGTGCGGGCGCCATACTTCACCCGAACATTCCCCGCGCTCTTCTTCGGATTGGTGGCTTTCTTGGTGACGATTTTCTCCGTGCCGAACTTCAGGAGTTTGGCTCCATCCTTGGCCCGGGTTTCCATGTTCGCTCCGAATTGCACCAGAATCATCTTCAGCCCCTTCTTGTCATACATCAGGGCAACGCTGCAATCATCATCCTCCCAGTAACCGGTTTTTCCCGCAACGACGCCGGAACCCTTTTTCTCAATCAGGTCCAGGTGAGTCTCGATGGTACGGGCGTGGGATTTATTGGTGGCATCCATGTGGTACACCTTTGTTCCCGCGATTTTGAACACCGTCTTGTTTGCCAGTGCGGCGCGCGCAATTTTAACGTAATCCGCCGCCGTGGTGTAGTGAGTCTTCGCCTTTAGACCGTTTGGATTCACAAAGTGCGTTCCCTTGCAGCCCAGCTTCTTTGCCCGTGCATTCATTTTTGCCGCAAAAGTTTTAATGCTGCCGTCCCCGTCGGCCTGTCCCAGTGCATAGGCCGCATCGTTTCCGGATTCCAGAAGCAGTCCGTACATCAGCTGACGCACCGTCACCTTCTCTCCGGCCACCAGGTTCATGGTGGATCCACCCATGGAGGCCGCTTTTTTGGAAACCGTCACTTCCTGATTCAGATCCATGGTCTCCGCAACCACCAGCCCTGTCATCAGCTTGGTGGTGCTCCACGGCTCGACCCTTTGGTCGGGGTTTTTCGCATACAGCATCTCATCGGTAGTCACGCTGTACAGCGCTGCCGACTTAGCATCAATCACCGGTCTTCTTGTATTTTCATGCACTGCCGCCGATGCTGCGGTCGCCCCGCTTGCAAAGAGCATCAATGCGGTCAGCAGGATTGCAATATTTCTTCTGATTCTTTTCAAACTAAAAATAACCTTCACCTCTCAATTCCAAGATTCCGTACTTCCTATGGTTCGATTACGGTCAGCGCCCCCGGAAGCACTCGGACCTTTATTTCTCCGGTTTCCCGTATTTCTCCGTCCGCCACGTACTTCATCCGTCCCTGATTCGGCTTCAGAATCACTTCCTCCGCCCGCATGGGAATGATGTATTTGTCGACGCCCGAAATCGTCTCCAGGCGCCCTGCCTTAAAGGCCGGAAATACCCGCATCAGATACCGCCGGGTAATGTTCCGCACCAGCAGAAGTTCAATTTTTCCATTGTCCAGCAATGCGTGGGGACAACTCTCCACACCGCCGCCGCAGAAGCGCCCGTTGGCCGCAGTGGCCAGCATCAGCGATCCGTTGTGAATTTCCTTTCCGTCGGCGAACACCTGCAGATCCGTTCCCTTCTTTTTCACCAAATTCACCAGCACCGCCAAAAGATAGGAGCCGGTGCCGTGCACCAACGGAAGCTCTTTCAGGTCGTGGGCCAGGATTGCCGTATTCCCGTCGAATCCGATATTGATGCCGTTGATGGCATAATCCGTCATTTCCTGCTCGCCTTCCCGCCAGGTGTATTCCAGTACATCCACCTTTCGCAGGCATTCCTCCCGTTCTCCTGCTTTCAGCTGCAGCTCCATATTCATGAAATGCTCCGGATGGTTGAAGCACCGAACGTAATCGTTTCCGCTTCCCACCGGCACGATGCCCAGGCGAGCGTTTGGATGATTCAACAGACCCTTCGCAATTTCCTGAATGGTTCCGTCTCCCCCGCAGGCAAAGACGTTCACCGTCTCGCCCTCTTTCTCCGCCGCTGCCGCGATGGAATCCGCCAGCACGGTGGCATCCTGCTCCCCTTCGGTGCAGTAAATGCGCAGGTTATCCGTCTCATAGGCTTTCAATTCCTCCCGCACCCGAGTCGCCCCTTTGCCGTTCCCGGATGCGGGATTTACGATAAAAGCATATTTCATGAAGTCTTCCTCTTTCTATCATTGAATTATTTTCTGGATCAGTTTCGGAGGTGCCGCCGGTTCCGCCGAGATCCGAATCGCCGCTTCCATAATGATTTCGGCCTCCTCCAGGCGTCGGGAATCGGCACCGTACAACGTTGCCAGCACGTCCCCTTCTTTTACGAAATTGCCGATGCGCACGTGCATCCGAATTCCCGCCGTAAAATCAATCTCGTCTTCCTTCCGAAGTCTTCCGGCCCCCAAATGCTGGGATGCCCGCCCGATTTCCTGAGCGGCCATTTCCGCAATAAAACCGGTTCTTCCCGCAAGAACATCCCGGGAATACCGACTGCTTCCCATCCGTTCCGGTTCCTCAACAATGCGGTCATCGCCCCCCTGGCACCGAACCATCTGCCGGAACTTTTCCAGAGCCCGGCCGTCCGACAGAACCTGCCGGGCCGTTTCTTTTCCTTCTTCGAAGCTTTCCGCTCGGCCCCCGATCCAAATCATTTCACCGGCCAGTTCCAGGCAGAGCTGCCGCAAATCCTCCGGACCGCCCCCCTTCAGCACCTGAACGGCTTCTTCCACTTCCAGAGCGTTTCCAACCGCCCGACCAAGCGGTTGGCTCATATCGCTGATTACCGCCACCATCTTCCGGCCGGCTTTCCGGCCGATATCGATCATCAGCTCCGCCAGATTTTCCGCTTCCGAAAGGTTCTTTAGAAGGGCACCGCTTCCGCACTTCACATCTAGCACGATTCCGTCGCTTCCCGCCGCCAGCTTCTTGCTCATGATGCTGGATGCAATCAGTCCCGGACTTTCCACCGTGCCCGTCACATCCCGAAGGGCATAAATCTTCTTGTCCGCCGGGGTAATGGATCCGGTCTGGGTGATTACGGCCAATCCCAATTCTTCCAATTGCCGGTGGAATTCCGCCGGCTCCAGTCGGGTTCGAAATCCCGGAATCGCTTCCAGCTTATCCGCCGTCCCTCCGGTGAACCCCAGCCCTCGTCCGCTCATCTTCGCCACGGTCACTCCTGCCGCTGCGGCAACGGGTGCCACCACCAACGTGGTTTTATCCCCTACGCCGCCGGTGGAGTGCTTGTCCACCTTCACGCCGGGAAGGTCCGACAGATCCTCCACGTCGCCGCTGAACTCCATGGCCTCCGTCAGGGCAAAAGTCTCCGCTCGGGACAGCCCGCGAAAGTAAATGACCATCAGCAGCGCCGACGCCTGATAATCCGGAATGCGGTCCTTTACGTAATTATCGATAAAAAAACGAATTTCCTCCGGCGTCAGCTCTCCGCCGTCTCTTTTTTTCGTGATAATGTCCACCATATTCATGGAATCACCCCCATATCTGTTTCGGCCTTCCGCCCAGGTAATCCAAGGAAGTCAGGTAATACCGAATTCCATCCTGTTCATATTTGATGCCTTTTTCAAAGGCGTGCATTCCGTGCAGGTGTCCGTAGACGCAGTCGCTCACCGGATATTCCCGCAGGAGTTCCGTCATGTCCGATTCCTTCCGGGCCATCTCCGCCGGTGGGTAGTGAAGTGCCGCAATAATCCGGTCCGGAGAGGATTTCATGGCAGCATTCAAGCTGTTTCTCATCCGCCCCAGTTCCCGAGTCCATATCTTTCGATCGTGTTCCGTGAAATCATCGGACCCCGGCAGCACCCAGCCCCGGCTTCCGCAGATGGCAATCCGCTCTCCGCCGGTTTCCTCTTCCGTCAGCAGGATGCAGTCGTTCTGAAGGAAGTGAATATCCTCATACAGGGTATTTAAATAGGTAATCCGGCTCCACCACAGGTCGTGGTTTCCCTTCAGCAGCACCTTCCGCCCCGGCAGCCGGTGAATCCACTCCAGGTCCGGAAGCGCCTCCTCCAGGGAGAGTCCCCAGGACAGGTCTCCCGGCAGAATCACCACATCCTCCGGGGAAATCAGCTCATGCCAATAGTCCGAAAGCCGCTTCTCGTAATCCTCCCAGCCCGCACCGAAAATGCTCATGGGTTTATCGATATTCTCATGGAATGACAGATGCAGATCTGCGATTGCGAAAATCTTCACGTTTCTACTCCTTGATTTCTTCCAGAATCCGGATAATCACCGATGAACCGTATCCCATCTGCTCCAGTTTTCTGGCAACGCGGGCCACGGATTTCTGCTCCAAAGGGCGTTCCGCTCCCGCCAACGTTTTCTCCGCCACAAGCCGTGCCAGAGCGCATTCGTCCACCCGGTTTTCGTACATGTAATCGTCGATTCCGTTCTGAATCGTTTCCGATTCGATGCCCTTATTTCGAAGTTCACTGCGAATTCGAGTGCTTCCTCTTCTTTTCCCAAAAGCATATTCGCAGTAGGCCCGCACGTAGTCCGAATCGTCCAAATATTTCAAATCCAGAAACCGCTGCAGGGTCTCCCGAATCTCGGATTCATCGTATACCTTCTCCTCCAAATGCTTTCGGGCTTCCGCCACGGTGCGCATCCGAGGTGCCAGGTAACGGGTCAATTCCTCCGCGGCACTCCTCCGATTCTCTTTTTTCTCTTTTTCCATTACAGCCTTTCCATTTCTATTTCTTCCGGAATGTCTTCTTCCCGGACACCGATGCAGACTGCCGCTGCCAAGTCGAAAGGCATGGTGATATCTCGGATTTCCCAGAATTGATCTTCCGAAACCACCCGGTTCCAGAGGACGGAAGGGGCTTCCGAGAATACGGATTCTCCCTCCGCCTTGCGGAGAGCCTCCCTCCGTGCCCAAATTCGGAAAAACTCCGCCTCACCTTTTTCTTTTACCTCCAGATATTCATCCTTGTTGTAAAACCGAAAGGCCAGCTTGAGAAAGTTGGAGGGCTGCCACTTCTGAATGTCCAGACCGCACGGTCGGTCGTCCATCAGCACCGCCCAGTACTGTCCCGTATGGGAAATGGAGAAATCCGGACCGCCGGGGAGAAAGGGTTTTCCCTTCTCCGTCATCTGAATTTCTTCCGACATCCAGCATGTCGGATCCGAACCGCTTTCGGCGGTATACCGTGCCAGCGCCTCTCCCAGAAGGCGGCGGCTCTCGTCCCGGCTGCCTCCGTAATTAAGTGCGTAATATATCTTCATCATTTCTACTTTCCGGACAGCGCCCGTATGCCTCGAGTCAGTGCTTTTCCCGAAGCCACACGAATATCCGGCTGAATTCCTTTCTTGTTAATTGGGGTGCCGTCCGGCAGGAAATACTCTTCCGTGGTGAATTTAAAGGCAGATCCGTCCTCCAGCTTTTCCACGCTCTGGATGACGCCCTTTCCGTAGGTTTTCTCTCCGATGAGCTTTCCGCCCCGGTTCACCTGAACGGCGCCCGCAAAGATTTCCGCCGCGCTGGCGGTATTGCCGTTCACCAGCACCACGTACTCAAAATCCGCGCACTGCCCGTCGGCTCGGGCCACTTTCTTCTTCCCCTGATTGTTTTTTTCAATCAGAATCTTTCCGGATGGCAGGAGCAAGTCCGCACACTTCACCCCTTCATCTTTAATGCCGCCGGGATTATCCCGCACATCGATGACCACGCCGGTCACCCGGCCGTCCATCAGTCGCTCTTCCGCTTCTTTCAGTTCCTCCGAGGTGCCTTCCCGGAAATGGCGGATTCGAATGTACCCCAGTTTCTTCCCATTTTCCGCTTTCAGAAACTTGGAATCCACGCTGTCCTCTTCCACCTCCTGCCGAGTCAGCGTTACGGTTACATCCTGGCCGCCCCGTTTCAGCTTCAGCACCACGTCGGTTCCCGCCTCCCCGCCGATTCGGTCGGAAGCATCATCCACGCTGCGGACCTTTTTTCCGTCCACGGAAAGAATTCGGTCCCCCTTTCGCAGGCCTCCCTGCTCCGCCGGTCCATCTTTAATCACGTGGGCAATCAGGAGTTTTCCCTTCTTCTCCTCCACGCTGATTCCGATGCCGGAATAGGACTCGGAATACCGCCGCTCCAGCTTCTCGTAATCCGCTTTGGTGTAGTAGGCGGCATAAGGGTCCGGCAGGGATTGAATTACCGCCCGGGACAGATACCGGTCTCGTTTCTTCTTATCGATGGAATACAGTGATTTGTCCCGTATGGATTTCTGCATCTTGTAGTACTTTCCGTACTGCGCGTCCAAGTCCTTATAGTAATTGATTTTCCCAGCGGATAGAACTCCCGCGCCTCGGATTCCGTACACGAACGCGAACCCCAGCACCAACGCGGTCACCATTCCCAGGAGGAAGGAAACCATTATTTTTTTTCGTTCATCTCGCATTGCTTTCCGTTCCTCTCTGTCGTTTTTCTATCCCACAAAATCTTCCGTCGGTGCCATCTCCGTCACCATCAGCTGTACTTTCCGGGTATCCCGCCAGGTATTGATATCCAGCGTCCCGTACACGTCCAGAAATTCATGGTTCTGCATCATATCGAAGTACCGCTTGGCATCGTGGAAAAGGACGCAGTCCAGATCCCCGATCTGAAAGCGAGCGTATTTCGTATCGTTTTTCAAAAAATGCCAATTCTCCGGCATCACGTAGGTAATCCGGAACTTCGGTGCCTCGTTGTCCTTTCCGCAAGGTTCAAAGCATCTCAGTGCTTCCGCCAGCTCCAGGCTCACTTCATCCGGCTCCAAATCCAAATCGTACGTAATCTCGTCTTCGAACAAAGCGGGATCCTTCTCCAGCATCTCTGCCAAATCCCGATTCAGATTCTGACGCAGGGATTCGATCCGATCCGGCTCCACCGTAAAACCGCAAGCCGCCTTATGTCCGCCGAACCGCAGGAAACATTCCCGGTACCGGTTCAGCATCTCGTAAATATCCACCTTGTTCACCGACCGCCCGGTTCCCTTGTATTCATTCCCATTCGGCGCCACAATCACCGTCGGCCGCTTCGCTTCTTCTTTGATTTTTCCTGCCACAATTCCGAGGATGCCCTCGTGCACATCCTTCGCTTCAATCAGCAGAAAATTTCCTTTTCGATACTCCTGTCGCGCCTTTACGATACACTGCCGATAGGCATCCTCCTGCCACTGCTTCCGCAAATTGTTTCGTTCAATCATGGTTCGGCAATAGTTCTCGATTTCGTCCGGCTTCTCTGCCAAAAATAATTTTACACCCAGGTCCGCGTCTCCCACTCGTCCTGCCGCATTGATTCGCGGGGCGATTCCGAAGGACACGTTGGTGGCCGTCAAGTTCCGGCAATCCAGCCCCGACAGCTCGATGAGCCGGCGAAGTCCCGGATTCCGGCATCCCCGGTTAATCCACTTCAATCCATACTTCACGAAAGATCGGTTCTCGTCCAGCAACGGCATGATATCCGCGATGGTTCCGATGGCCACAAATTCCAGCACCTCGGAAATCACCCGGCGGGGAATCTCCCGTTTCCGGCTGACCGCCAGACCCAGCTTATAGGCCACGCCCACACCGGCCAGACCTTTAAACGGATAGGTGTCTCCCGGTGCCCGCGGATTGATGATCAATTCGTTCACCGGTTCATCCTTCATGTTGTGGTGGTCCGTCACCACCATGTCGATGCCCAGACTCCGGGCATAAGCAATTTCATCCGGAGAAGAAGAACCGCAGTCCACCGTGACGATGAACTCGCCTCCCTCTTCCCGAATTCGGTCGATGGATTCGTTGTGTAGACCGTATCCCTCGGCAATCCGGGATGGAATGTAGTAGGTAATATTGTCCGTCAGACACCGCAGGATTTTGAGCAGCACAACCGTGGAGGTAACGCCGTCGGCATCATAATCTCCGTAGATGACGATTCTCTTTCCCGCATCGATGGCCTGCAGAAGCCGATCCACACCTTTATCCATATTGGTGAGAAGGGTGGGCGCATAGGCCAGCTTCGGGGTTTCCGCCAGAAATTCTGTCTGGGTTTCCTCCCCGGTAATGCCTCTTTTTTCCAGTATCTCTCTGATGATCTCCTGATTCGGGTTCATTTATTCTCCATTGGTATTAATAAATGCTCTTCGGATCCACATAACTGCCGTTCTTCAGCAAGCTGTAGTGCAGGTGCGGTCCGGTGGACCAGCCCGTGCTTCCCACGTAAGCGACTACCTGTCCCTTCTTCACGTACGCCCCCCGGGACACCGCAAAACCGGACAGATGTCCGTACAAGGTCGTGTATCCGTTTCCAATATAAATCTGCATGCAATTTCCGTAGCCTCCGTAGGTGGAAGCCATGGTCACCACGCCGCTTCCCGCCGCATAGACCGGAGTTCCGGTGGATGCCGCGATATCGTATCCGCTGTGGTAGGTCCGCGTTCCGAAAATCGGGTGAGTTCTCCATCCGTAGTAAGAGGTCAGCGGACCGTTACACGGCCATACGTAGCCGCCGGAATTAGTCGGCGCCTTCTTGTTGTGCTTCTGCAGGAGCCGTTCTGCCTCCGCCTGCTTTCTCCGGGCTTCTGCCGCCAGGGACTCCGCCTGAGACTGCAGGTTCTCCTGCTGCTTCCGGTACGCACCGGCCTGATCTTTGTATTTTTCCTTCAGGGCTTCCAGGTCCTTCTTCTCCTGAACCAGTTTCGCCTCTTCCGCTTCCTGCTGTTTCTTTAGCTTATTGATTTTCTTGTATTCCACCCGAAGCTTCCGCAGAAGGCTCTGGTCGCTGTGCAGCAATTTCTGCACCATGGACATGTTGGTAATCAGCTCGTCAATGCTGTTGGAATTCAGGATGACGTCCACATATCCCACCGTTCCGGTTTTGTACATGGCCACCAGCCGGGAATTCAAATTCTTCTCCTGCTTTTTCACTTGAGCCTGCTTCTTCGCCAGTTTTTTCTTGGTCTTGGCCAACTTGGCTTCCGCTGTCGCGATTTCAGTCTGCTTTTTTTCAATCGCGGTCACCGCTTCTTCCAGCTTATCTTCTGCCGCATCTGCCTTCTTGCCCGCTTCTTCCGCCTGACGAGAGGCTTCTTCCGACTGCTGCTGCTTGGCCTTCGCCGCCTTCTTGGCTTCCGCCGCTTTTCCGCCATAGACGGACACTGCGGAGGCAAAAACAAGAATCCCGCAGAGCAGCAAGCTGAGGCCTCGTCTAAGTTTTCTTTGATTTCTTATCATACGCATCCGGCCCTCCTACTTATCCAAGAACTTTCGGATGGAAATGATACTGCCGCAGGTACCGATTCCCACGCCCAGTGCCAGGAAGATAATCAGCAAATTCGGCATCAGGTATTTCGCAGAAATCACCGGTACCGACAGCACCCGAAGGATGTCCGGTCCGATGCTCTTCACAAAACGAATATAGAGTGCGCCCAGAATTCCGGTCGCCACTGCCGCAGAGACGGTACCCAGGATGATTCCTTCCAGCACAAACGGCGCCCGAACAAACCAGTCCGTCGCCCCCAGGTATTTCATAATTCCGATTTCCTTTGCCCGGTTGAACACCGTGAGCTTGATGGTATTGGCCACCAGTATTACGGAAACCACAATCAGAAAAGCCATCATCACGACGGAGCCCACCTCCACCGCACGGGTAATCTTGCTCAGCTTCTCCACCGTATCCTGATAGTATTTAATATCGCTGACGCCGGCAATTTCCGGTGCTTCCTTTGAAACCCGGTCGGCGCTGGCCTTGTCATTGACGTAGACCATATAGGAGTTCGGCAGCGGATTCTGCTGCAGGTTGTCCAGCAAATAAGCGTTGTCTCCCCACCGTTCCTTCATGATTTTCATGGCATCCGCCTTGGAACGGTACTTCACGCTGCTGACGCCCTGAATGGCTTCCAGGTTCTTTCCCACGGTTTCGTTCTTCGCATCGTCGTTGGCATCGTCCAAATATACTTCGATGACGTTGTAGTCCTGCTGAATCACTTCCGCGAATAAGTCCACATTTACAAACGTGGAGAAGAAGAGTCCCAGAATCAGCATCATGGCCGTAATCGCCAGCGTTGCCGTAAAGCTCATTCCCCGGTTGCGAAAGACCTGTGAAAATGCTTGTTTTATGGTATATCCTATTCTAGAAAACATATGGAGATTCGTCCTCCTTCGTACTGATTTCATACAGGTGCTCCGGAGTGATTCCATAGGTTCCCTGCTCGTCCCGAACAATCTGACCGTCCTTGATGGCCACCACTCGCTTGTTCATCTGATCCACGATATCCTTGGCATGGGTCACCATCAGAATGGTGGTGCCCCGCACGTTAATCTTCTCCAGCAGCTGCATGATTTCTATGGCCGTTACCGGATCCAGATTTCCCGTCGGCTCGTCGGCAATCAGCAGCTTCGGGTTGTTCACGATGGCGCGGGCGATGCCCACTCTCTGCTGCTCGCCGGCGGAAAGTTCGTTGGGATACCGGTCCGCTTTGTCGGCGATGCCCACCAGGTCCAAAGCGAACGGAACTTCCTTCCGAATCACCTTCTTTTTCTTATGCCGCACTTCCATGGCGAACGCCACGTTCTCGTAGACGGTTTTCTTCTCCAACAGGCGGAAATCCTGGAAAACCATTCCGATCTGCTGCCGCAGCTCCGGAATCTCCCGATGGGTCATCCGTGTAACATCTCGGCCCCCGACCAAAATCGTGCCGCTGTCCGCCTCGATTTCCTTCAGAATCAGGCGTACAAAGGTGGTTTTTCCCGCACCGCTGGGTCCCACCAGGAATACGAAATCCCCCTTTTCAATGTGCACCGTGGCATCCTTCAATCCCACGTTGGTTCCGTAATTCTTGTTTACTTTATTAAAAACGATCATTCTGCCTCCTTATTTTCAGACACACGTATGTATTATAACACAAACCGGCGTCAGAATCATTTCACCGGAGCAGCACCCTCCTCCGGCACGTCGGCCTCTCGGCACCCGGAATTTCTCCGCCGGATGTCCGCCTGCACTAATTTGTAAATGGCCGAGAACAGCGGAATGAAGAACAGCATACCCAGAATACCGAAGGCACTGCCACCGATAGTCACCGCCGCCAGCACCCAGATTCCCGGAAGGCCGATGGAACCTCCCACGATTCTCGGATAGGTCACGTTGTTGTCAATCTGCTGCACTACCAGGAACAGAATCAGGAAGACGACCGCCTTGGTGACGGACACGGAAAGAATCAGGACAAACCCCACTACCGCACCGATCAGCGCGCCCACAATCGGCACCAGCGCCAATACCGTAACGATAACGGCAATCATTCCCGCATACGGCATCCGGAAAATCATCATGGCGATGGCCAGCATAATGCCCAGCACGCAGGCATCCTTCACCTGTCCCACGATAAAGCTGCGGAAGCTGTTGTTCAATACGTCCAGCACCTCAAACAATTTCGATTCTGCTGCCGGGCAATACGTGTGAACGACCCGGCGAAACTGGCTTCCGTACTTCTCCTTGCCGCTCAGCAAATAGAATGAAAAGAATAATCCGATAAAAAGGGTTGCCGCCACTCCGGTCACCTTCTGAAGCACTCCGGTGACGTTATCCAGCCAGCCGATATTGCCGCTCTGCAGAATATGGATCGCTTTCTGAACCAGTTCTCCATTGAGCTGCATTCCCGATACGCTTTGCTCCAGCATCGCACCGTATTTCGCCAGAGCCGGAACCGATTTCATCAAGTGGACCACCTGATCGATGGCCGCTCCGCTTCGGGCAATCAGCAGGGACACGCAGGTGGAGAGCTGAGGTACTAAGATACCGATAACGCCGGCGATAATCAGCACCAAAAGAAGGTAGGCGCAGATGATGCACACCGTCCGCTTTGCCCGCTGTGCACGCCGCCCCCGGAGGACCCGATCGTAATTTTTCTCAAAGAATCCCATGAGAATATTCACCGCATAGGCGATTATTCCTCCCACAATCAGCGGAACCATTGCGTTTCCGAACATCACCAGAACCTTCTCCATGCGGGACCAGTAATATGTCAAAAGGTATAGGATAAACACGGTAAGACCCAGACGGAAATAGACATTTCCGGTTACCGTCTGAAATTTCGTTTTCTTTTCTTCTTTCATCGATGTCGTCTCTTTCTCTATATCTAATTTATATGTGTGCAACTATATCACACCCGGTATGGAACTTCAACCGGACGACCGAAATCATCCGGTCCAAATTGGTACCGCAAGCGGGCTTTTCTAAACCACACATATATTTTCCTCCCAATCTTATTTCTGCAGTGAAAAAGCCCCCGGAAGCAATTCCGAAAGAGGATAGCTTTCCAAGTGTTCCTCGTCTTTACCGGTAATCACGCGCAAATCCGGTTCAAATTCCATCAAGACCTGACGGCAGATTCCACACGGCATCGCCTCTCCCACTGACGATGCGATAGCCAATGTTCGGAACTTCCTTTCTCCTTCCGAAACGGCCTTTGCCACCGCACCTCGCTCAGCACAAAGGGTCGCCCCGAAGGAGGCATTTTCCACATTAACGCCGGTATATACTTTTCCGCTTTGGGTCAGCAGTGCGGCACCCACTTGGAATCCGGAATAGGGTGCATAGGCATTTTCCTTCACATCATTGGCAATCCGATACAGTTCTTTCTCATTCATATCCGTCCGTCTCCCTTCAGCCGGAATCGATTTCATTTCATTCACAGAACTTTATTATATCATCTGAATCCACGATAAAAAAAAAGATACCGTGAACTTTTCACGGTATCTTTTGAAATTCATTCTGATACTAAAACATCAATTACTCGATGATTTCAGTTACAACGCCGGAACCTACGGTTCTACCGCCTTCTCTGATAGCGAATCTCAGTCCTTCTTCGATAGCAATCGGAGTAATCAGGGAGATATTCATTACTACGTTATCTCCAGGCATGCACATCTCAGTGCCTTCCGGCAGCTGCAGATCTCCGGTTACGTCAGTTGTTCTGAAATAGAACTGCGGTCTGTATCCGTTGAAGAACGGAGTGTGTCTGCCACCCTCTTCCTTCTTCAGTACGTATACCTGGCCCTTGAACTTGGTGTGCGGGTGAATTGTACCCGGCTTAGCCAGTACCTGTCCTCTTTCGATTTCGTCTCTCTGAACACCTCTCAGCAGAGCTCCGATGTTGTCTCCGGTTTCAGCTTCGTCCAGAGTCTTCTTGAACATCTCAACTCCGGTTACAACAACCTTTCTCTTTTCGTCGCTCAGACCAACGATTTCTACTTCGTCGCCAACCTTCAGCATACCTCTCTCAACTCTTCCGGTAGCTACGGTACCACGACCGGTGATGGAGAATACGTCCTCAACCGGCATGATGAACGGCTGGTCGTTTGCTCTCTGTGGTTCCGGAATGTAAGTGTCTACAGCTTCCATCAGCTCACAGATCTTGTCTCCCCACTCGCTGCTTGGATCTTCCAGAGCCTTCAGAGCGGATCCTCTGATGATTGGTGTATCGTCGCCAGGGAATTCATACTCGTCCAGAAGTTCTCTTACTTCCATCTCAACCAGGTCGAGCAGCTCCTCGTCATCAACCATATCGCACTTGTTCAAGAATACGATGATGTAAGGTACGCCTACCTGTCTGGAGAGCAGGATGTGCTCTCTTGTCTGAGGCATCGGACCATCGGTTGCAGCTACTACCAGGATAGCACCATCCATCTGAGCAGCTCCGGTGATCATGTTCTTTACGTAGTCGGCGTGTCCCGGGCAGTCTACGTGTGCGTAGTGTCTGTTCGGAGTTTCGTACTCTACGTGTGCGGAAGAAATCGTGATTCCTCTTGCCTTTTCTTCCGGTGCCTTGTCGATTTCATCAAATGCTACGTCTGCACCCAGACCGTATCTTGCATGCAGTGTCTTTGTGATTGCTGCAGTCAGAGTAGTCTTACCGTGGTCAACGTGACCAATTGTACCGATATTAATATGCGGTTTGGTTCTTTCGTACTTCTGTTTAGCCATTATCTCCCTCCTAGATTGTTTTTTATTTTTGTTTTAAAAAAATTGGAGCTGTTGAGCAGACTCGAACTGCCGAACCTCTTCCTTACCAAGGAAGTGCTCTACCAACTGAGCTACAACAGCACATCAACAATTAGAATTGTATAATAAAAAGTGTTCGCTGTCAAGCACAATCCCTTATTTTTTTCTAATCGTTTTTATTATTTTGATGTCCCCGTCTGTTCCTTCATAATCAAGGGTTTGGGACCGAATTTATCATTCGGTCCCGCGTTCCCCGATTCATTTTGGAATTAATTTTCCGGCACGGTGTATGGCTCTACACCTTCACAGATACGGATTCTGTCTACTGCAGATGCTTTGATTTCAGCGAAGTCCTGCAGCTCTTCCTCGCCACGGAGTACTCTCAGTGCACCACCGGCAAGAGCTTCCATCTCATATTCGCCCGGCATCATTTCAACCGGTGCAATCCAGTCTACCTTCTCTGCAATCTGAGAAGTGAGGTACTTGGAGTATGCGATACCGCCGGTAAGGATGATGCGGTCAACCTTTCCTGCAACCGGTACAGACAGGGTGCCGATGTCTTTTGCCACTCTGTATGCCATTGCATCATATACAACCTTTGCATACTTGTCGCCGGCTTCGATTCTCTTCTCTACCTCGATGGCGTCGGTCGTGCCCAGATGTGCCTTCAGACCGCCGTTTCCGTGAATCTTCTTCATTACGGTCTTCTCGCCGGCACCTTCGCTGAACTCCTTGAAGCACAGCTTTACCAGCTCCTTGCCGCTGCAGCCGCCACCTCTCTCCGGAGAGAAGTTTCCTTCGTCATCATTCACACAGTCGATGTTTACGCCCTTGTGATACAGACGGATGGAGCTTCCGCCGCCCAGATGAGCCACGATGAAGGTGCACTCATTAAACGGCTTCTTCAGTACTTCTTCTGCACACTTGATGGCCATTGCACGAGTGTTCAGTGTATGTCCAACGGTGAACCGTGGGATTTCCGGAAGTCCGGTAACTCTTGCGATTGGCTGCATTTCATCGGTTCCGATGGCATCGTAGATGCATGCCGGAATACCGAATTCCTTGTGCAAGTCAAATGCAATCATGCTTCCCAGCAGGGATGCGTGCTTTGCGGTGTCTTCCGGTCTGGTCAGATAATCGATCATCTCCTGATCGATGCCGATGGCACCGTGCGGGCATGCGATGATATTTCCGCCTCTGGAGCATACTGCAGTCAGTGTGTTCACGCCGATGCCGTTGCTCTCCAGCGCATTTCTTACCTTTTCGTTACGGAAGGAGAACTGGTCCAGAATATCGCTGAACTGTGCCATCTCTTCCTGTGTGTGACGAATGGTTTCCTTGAATACTTCTTCGGTATCATCATACACAGCGATTTTGCTGGATGTGGAACCGAGGTTCAGAACAAGAATACGTTCTTTTTTTGCTTCGTTAGCCATTGGTGTTAATCTCCTTTTCTCTTTTCCCCGGGATTTCAGACATTACCTCTGCCCGGATTTTGTAAAAATTTATTTCTTGAAGTACTCGACTGCGGATTCGAACAGCTTCAAATCGAACTCACCCGGTACGTTGCGGTACAGGCCTTTTCCGATTCTTTCCGAGTGTCCCATCTTACCCAAAATTCTGCCGTCCGGAGACAGGAGTCCTTCAATTGCCATAACGGATCCGTTTGGATTGTACTGAATATCCATACTTGGATTACCGTCAAGGTCCACATACTGGGTGAGGATTTGACCATTGCTGATGAGCACATCCAGGTCATCCTCATTTGCCACGAACTTACCTTCGCCGTGAGAAATCGGAACGGTCACGATATCGCCTACCGCCGCCTTTCTCATCCACGGAGATTTCGTGGAGCATACTTTGGTGCGCACCAGCTTGGACTGGTGACGACCGATATCGTTAAATGTCAGGGTCGGGCTGTCCGGCGTCTGCATGGAAATTTGTCCGTACGGCAGCAATCCCAACTTAATCAGGGCCTGGAAGCCGTTGCAGATTCCGATCATCAGACCGTCTCTGTCATTCAGCATCTTCATCACTTCTTCCTTCACGCCTTCATTTCGGAAGAAGGAGGTGATGAACTTTCCGGAACCATCCGGTTCATCGGCGCCGGAGAAACCACCCGGGATGAAAATCGCCTGGGATCTTCCGATTGCCGTCCGGAAATCCTCCACGGACTTCTTCAATGTATCTGCGGTCAGGTTGTTGATTACGAAAATTTCCGCTTCGCCGCCGGCATTTTCAACTGCCTTCGCCGAATCGTATTCACAGTTCGTGCCCGGGAATACCGGAATCAGGAAATGTGGTTTTGCAACGGCCACTCTCGGCTCGCTGTTGTCTCTGGAGCGGTAGGATACCTCTGCCGGAATGTCCTTCTCGTTATCGCTGTGGAAGGTATAGATGGATTCCAGCTTCGACTCGTATTCCCGATTCATCTCCACCAGACGAATGTGGCCTTCGCCGCAGACGATGGATTCTCTGTTCAAGGTCTTACCCAGAACCTCCATATCATCGGTCACGTCCACACCGCTGTTCAGTTCAACCACAAATGCACCGTACTTGTATCCGAAAATATCTCTCATTCCATACTTCCGGTCGAATTCGAAACCGATTTCGTTTCCGATGCACATCTTGTACACGGCCTCTGCCAGGCCGCCGTATCCCGGCGTGTAGCATGCCGCAACCGCACCCTGCTCTACCAGCCGGTTCAGCTCTTCGAAGTTCTCCAGGATGGATTCTGCGGTTGGCAGACCGTCCGGTCCGATTTCCGGCTCCAGTAAAATAACGTTGTGTCCTCTGCCCTTGAATTCCGGGGATACCACGCGATCCAATTTCTCGGTGGTTACCGCGAAGGAAATCAAGGTTGGCGGTACGTGAATATCTTCAAAAGTTCCACTCATGGAGTCCTTACCGCCGATGGCGCCGACGCCCAGCTCCATCTGAGCGCGGAATGCACCCAGTACAGCCGAAAGGGCGGTTCCCCAAGCCACATCGTTGCTGCCCAGCTTCTCGAAGTATTCCTGAAGGCTGAGGTACACGTGTTCGAACTTAGCACCGGTTGCGATCAGCTTGCAGATACTCTCTACAATGGAGAGGTATGCGCCGTGGTACGGGCTCTTCTCAGAAATGTACGGATTGAAACCGTATGCCATCATGGAGACCGTCTTCACATCCTGATCTCTGTGGATGACCGGAATCTTGTGAACCATTGCCTGAATCGGGGTCTTCTGGTAGCGTCCGCCGTACGGCATCAGCACCGAACCTCTGCCGATGGTGGAGTCAAAACGCTCCGCCAAACCTCTCTTGGAGCATACGTTCAGGTCGGCCGCCAGTTCCTTCATGCCTTCGTAGAATTTTGCCGGAATCTTCTTCTCAAACTTCTGCGCGTGTTCGATAACCGCATCGGCCTTCTTTTCCGCACCGTTGGTATCCAGGAATGCTCTGGAGATGTTTACGATCTCCTGTCCCTTGAAGTTCATCACCAGGGAAGGCTCTTCCGTTACTTCTGCCACAACGGTCGCTTCCAGGTTCTCAGAGATTGCCAGTTTCTTGAATGTTTCCACATCCTCGGCCGCAACAACAACCGCCATTCTCTCCTGAGATTCGCTGATAGCCAGCTCGGTTCCGTCCAGACCGTCGTACTTCTTCGGTACGTTGTCCAGAGTCACGCGAAGTCCGTCTGCCAGCTCTCCGATGGCAACGGATACACCGCCGGCACCGAAGTCGTTGCAGCGCTTAATCAGTGTGGTTGCTGCCGGGTTACGGAACAGTCTCTGAATCTTCCGCTCTTCCGGTGCGTTACCCTTCTGAACCTCTGCACCGCAGTTTTCCAGGGATTCTTCGCTGTGAGATTTGGAAGATCCGGTGGCTCCGCCGATTCCGTCTCTTCCGGTCCGTCCGCCCAGCAAGATAATCTGATCTCCCGCAGCCGGACGCTCTCTCCGAATATTCTCTGCCGGTGCCGCACCAACGACTGCGCCGACTTCCATTCTCTTTGCCACATAACCCGGATGATAGATCTCATCCACCAGTCCGGTGGTCAGGCCGATCTGGTTGCCGTAGGAACTGTATCCGTTAGCGGCGGTGGTCACGATTTTACGCTGCGGCAGCTTGCCCTTTACGGTTTCTGCCGCCGGTGTCAGCGGATCTCCCGCACCGGTCACACGCATTGCCGCATATACATAGCTTCGGCCGGACAGCGGGTCACGAATGGCGCCGCCGATGCAGGTCGCTGCGCCGCCGAACGGCTCGATTTCCGTTGGGTGGTTGTGGGTCTCGTTCTTAAAGAGCAGTACCCAATCTTGTTCCTCTCCGTCGATTTCCGCTTTGAAATCCACGGTGCAGGCATTGATTTCTTCCGACTCTACCACGTTGGTCAGTCGTCCGTCCTTCTTCAGGGCTTTCACGGCGATGGTTGCCACGTTCATCAGAGTTACCGGCTTCGTGACATTCAGATTCTCCCGTGTGTTCATGTATTCCTCGAAGGTCTCGCTTACCGTCGGGTCTTTGAACTGCACGTTGTGAAGGGTGGTATTGAATGTGGTATGTCTGCAGTGATCCGACCAATAGGTATCGATAACGCGGATCTCCGCTACGGTTGGATTTCTGTCCTCGCCCTTGAAGTAATCCCGTACCATTTTCAGATCTTCCAGATCCATGGCCAGGCCATAGGACTTCAGGAAGTCTTCCAGTTCACTGTCGTTCTTCTCGATGAAACCGTCCAGCGTTGCGACCGGCTGTGGTTCCGGATATACGGCTTTCAGCGTTTCCGGAATTTCCAGTGCCGCTTCTCTGGATTCTACCGGGTTAATCAGGAAGTCCTTAATCTTCGCCAGATCCTCGCCGGTCAGGTCACCTTCCAGAATATACAGCACTGCGGAGCGAACCGTCGGAGCCTCATCGTGGGCAATGAAGCGCAAGCACTCCTCCGCCGAGTTGGCTCTCTGATCGAACTGTCCCGGCAGGTATTCCACGGCGATGACCAGCTTGCCGTCCAAATCCATTTCCTCGTATACGTCATCCGTCGGCGGTTCCGAGAAAATGCATTCCTTTGCGGTTGCAAAAGCATCATCGGACAGGTCCTCTACCAGATACCGGTTGATTACCCGAACGCTTTCCACATTTGGAATCATCAGCACATCTCTGAATTCGTGAAGAAGTTCTCTTCCCTTTCCGGCAAAAGCTTCCCGTTTCTCAACATATAAAACCTTAACCATTATTCCTCCTATTTCACTTCCAATGCTTTCGCACCAATATCTTTTCTGTAGTACATATTATCAAAATGAACGGTCTTCATTGTGGCATATGCTTTGTCCACTGCCTCCTGCAAAGTATCCGCCACTTCGGTCACTCCCAGCACTCGGCCGCCGCTGGTGCGCTGCACACCATCCTCCAGACGGCTTCCGGCAATGAAAATACGATCGTGTTTTTCCGGCAGGGTAATCTCAAACCCCTTCTCGTAGGACACCGGATATCCTTCCGATGCCGCAACCAGGCAGCATGCGCACTTATCCGCAAAGGAGAAGTCCACCCGATCCAGCGTCCCATCTGTGGTAGCCTGCATGATTTCAAACAGGTCTCCCTCCAGCAGCGGAAGCACCACCTGTGTCTCCGGATCGCCGAACCGCGAATTGTATTCGATGACTTTCGGCCCGTCCTTGGTAATCATCAGCCCGAAGTAGAGACAACCCTTGAACGTCCGTCCTTCTTTTTCCATGGCGCGAATGGTCGGCAGGAAAATCTTCTCCATGCATTCCGCCGCCACGTCGTCGGTGTAGTACGGGTTCGGTGCAATGGTTCCCATTCCGCCGGTGTTCAGGCCCTTATCGCCGTCCAGCGCTCTCTTGTGATCCATGGAGGATACCATCGGCCGTACCGTCTTTCCATCGGTAAAAGAAAGTACGCTCACTTCCGGTCCTTCCAAAAATTCTTCGATGACCACCGTATCTCCGCTGGCACCGAATTTCCGTTCTTCCATAATCGTATGGATTCCTTCCACGGCATCCTCACGGGTTTCCGCAATGATAACGCCCTTGCCAAGTGCCAGGCCGTCCGCCTTGATTACCACCGGAATCCGGCAATTCTGAACGTATTCCAGCGCCTTATCCATATCGTCGAACGTCTCGTATTCCGCCGTCGGAATTCCGTATTTTTTCATCAGGTCCTTGGAGAACGCCTTACTGCCCTCGATAATTGCAGCTGCCTTCGTCGGTCCGAAGCAAGGAATGCCCTTCTCATTCAGCATGTCCACTAATCCCAGAACCAGCGGATCGTCCGGTGCCACCACCACATAGTCCATGTGTTCCTTCACGCACCACTCCGTAATCTTGTCCAGGTCCTTGGCACCGATTGCCACGCATTCCGCATCCTCCGCAATTCCGCCGTTTCCCGGCAATGCATAGATTTCCGAAACCTTCGGGCTCTTCTTTAATGATTTGATGATGGCATGCTCTCTTCCGCCACCACCGATAACCGCAACTCTCATCCTATTCTCCTTCTGATTCATGTTCCACTATTTCCCGGGCCACGGTTTCCACGGCTTCCGGTAAAAGAATCCATTCGGCTTGCTCCATAATCCGGCGCTGCAACGTCTCCGGCGTATCATCCGGTTTCACTTCCACCGCTTTCTGCGCAATAATCCGACCACCGTCGGTCACCTCGTTGACGAAGTGAACCGTTGCACCGGAAACCTTGACTCCGTATTCCAGTGCCGCTTCATGCACCTTCAGACCGTAGAAGCCATCTCCGCAAAAGGATGGAATCAGGGACGGATGCACGTTGAGAATCCGGTCCGGATATCTCCGCACGAAATCCCGGCTGAGGATTTTCAGGAAGCCGGCCAGCACGATAATGTCAATTCGCTCTTCTTCCAGCAACTGAATCAAGCGGGCTTCGAAGTCTTCCTTTGGCAGGAACACGTTTCGAATTCCGGCCTTCTCCGCCCGCTGCAGTCCACCGGCTTTGCTGCGGTTCGATACCACCAGGGCCAAATCCCCGTGGGGGAGATCGCCTGCCTGCCACCGATTGATGATGGCCTGCAGGTTGGTTCCCCCACCGGAAACCAGTACAGCAATTCTTGCCTTCTGCTTATTCAATGATAACTCCTTCGCTGCTCTTTACGATCTCACCGATAACCTTTGCATGCTCTCCGGCCGCTTCGATGATTTCCACCGCACGCGCCGCATCTTCCTTCGGAACTACAACAGTCATACCGGTACCCATGTTGTAGGTGTTGAACATATCTCTTTCCGGAATATTTCCTTCCTTCATCAGCAGCTTGAAGATTCCCGGAATTTCCAGCTCATCTTTGTAAATCTTTGCGGACATTCCTTCCGGCAGTGCTCTCGGAATGTTCTCATAGAATCCGCCGCCGGTGATGTGCATTACCGCATGCGGTGTCATTTCCTTGAACAGTGCCAGCATCGGCTTCACGTAGATCTTGGTCGGTGTGAGCAGCACCTCTCCCAGCGTCTTTCCGTTCAGCTCCTCATAGGTCTTGTTCAGGTCGGTGTTTTCCACGTCAAATACCTTCCGAACCAGAGAGTATCCGTTGGAGTGGATTCCGGAGGATGCGATTCCGATGATGGCATCACCCTCGCTCACCTTCTCGATATCGATAACCTTCTTCTTATCCACGATACCAACGGCAAATCCGGCCAAATCGTATTCGTCTTCCGGATAGAATCCCGGCATCTCCGCAGTTTCACCGCCAATCAGGCAGCATTCCGACTGAATGCAACCTTCAGCCACGCCCTTCACGATGGATGCCACCTTCTCCGGAACGTTCTTGCCTACTGCAATGTAGTCCAGGAAAAACAGCGGCTTCGCGCCAACGCAGATGATGTCGTTCACGCACATTGCCACGCAGTCCAGACCTACCGTATCGTGCTTGTCCTGGAGGAACGCCAGTTTCAGCTTGGTTCCCACGCCGTCTGTTCCACTTACGAGAATCGGCTCCTCCATTCCGGTCAAATCCGGCTGAAGCAAGCCTCCGAATCCTCCTACCGGGGATGTATTTCCGAATACCATGGTCTTCGACACATGTTCCTTCATCAGCTCTACCGCTCTGTATCCGCTGGTAATATCCACACCTGCTTCTTTATAGCTTTCGCTCTGGCTTTTCATTTGTCCTCCTAAAAATAAAAATTTCGATACCTTACCTTTATATTGACTTCTTATAACATCAATCAGTTAAACTGTGCACTGATTTTTGCATCTTTCTCCACCACTGCATCGTGGGCTTTCTTCCGCTCGTCCCAAAGCTTCCGGTTCAAATCCGGATCTCCGATGGCCAGCATCTCTACAGCCAGAATTGCCGCATTCTTCGCACCGTCAATGGCAACGGACGCAACCGGAATCCCCGGCGGCATCTGTACGGTAGACAGCAGCGCGTCCACACCTTCCAAAGCGGACGCCTTAATCGGAATTCCGATTACCGGAAGAACCGTATTGGCCGCAATCACACCGCCCAGGTGCGCTGCTTTTCCCGCTGCGGAAATCAGCACGCCGAATCCGTTCTTCTCCGCATTCTGTGCAAATTCAATGGCTTCCACCGGAGTCCGATGTGCGGAATACACATGCACTTCCGTCGGAATCTCATACTTCTTCAGCTCATTAATACATTTCTCTACTACTGGCAGGTCGCTGTCGCTCCCCATAATAACCCCAACTTTTTTCACGTTTCGCCTCCTGTAAGAAATAATCATCTAATATAATATTTTACCGTATCCGTTTTCAATGTCAACTGCTAAACCCCTGTGAAAACCACTTCCTATGGCATTTCTTTTATTTCTTTTCCGATTCCGGGGTCGGAATTCCCAGATAGTCCCGCAATTCCCGAATGTACAGCTGTGCGGTCTTGCTCAGAATGCTGTTTTTCTTCTGAATGTAGCCGATTTTCATCGCCTTGTCCCCGCCGATGACCGGATCGTTGAAGGGAACCGCCACGTAGTCCCCGCCGTTAAAGTCCTCACAGATGATACCGGAGCAGAGGGTGTATCCGTGCACTCCTTTCATCAGGTTCAGCATGGTGGCCCGATCGTTCACCCGGATGCACCGGGAATAGTTATTCTCCGAGAAAATCTCCTCCGCATAATACAGTGTAGAATCATCTCCCTGCTCAAATGTCAGATTCGGATAATCCGATAAATCCTGAAAATTCACGCTGTCCCGATCCGCCAGCGGATGGCCGCTCCACAGATACACGAAGGCGTCGCAGTCCACCAGTTCATGAAACTGCAGGCTGTTCTGCCGCAGGATCTTGGTGATGGCGTTTCGATTGAAATCGCTCTGGTAGATGATGCCGATTTCACTTTTCAGGGAAGCCACATCGCTGATGACCTCTTTCGTCTTCGTCTCCCGAATGGCGAAATCGTACTCCGCCAGGTCGTACTTGTTCACCAGATTCACAAATGCTTTTACCGCGAAGGAATAGTGCTGCATGGAAATCCCGAATTTCTGCTTCAGCCCCTCGTCATCGCTGTACTTCTGCATCACCGCCTCGTACTGGCTGTAGATCTCCCGAGCGTACAAAAGGAACTCCGCCCCGTCGTTGGTCAGCGTCACGCCCCGGCCGTTCCGGTGGAAGACGGTAATTCCCAGTTCCCGTTCCAGCTCCTTGATGGCACTGGTGAGAGACGGCTGGGTGATGTACAGGCGTTCCGCCGCCCGATTCATGGAACCGGCCTCCGCCACCGTAATGATGTAATGCAATTGATTCAGCGTCATGAAATTCCCCTTTCACCGTAAAAGAATATGTACTTATTATATAGGATTTTCGGGTATTTGAAAATAAAAAAACTGATACCCGCGAAGGGCATCAGTTTCCGGTGAAGCTTTATTTGTAGTCTTCGTTCACGCTCTTCTTGCTGGCGCCGTTGAGCAGTACCCACAGTACCAGGGAAATCAGGGTGAATACGATGATTGCGATAAAGCATGTGTCGTATTTTCCGCCTGCCGCTTCCAGGAGTTTTGCGGAGATCATCGGTCCCACAATCGCTGCCGGGAGCAGGGAGAAGTTGGCAATACTGAAGTTTGCCGTGAAGTTCTTCGGTCCGAAGGACAGGTTGGTGTATGCGGAGGTGATGGTCGGTGTACCGCCATACGCCATTCCAACGAATACCAGACCCACGGTAATCAGCAGCAAGGAATTGGTCTTTCCGGCCAGCACCAGAAGGATTCCCGCAATCATCATGAAGGACACATTAATCAGTGTGGACTTCTTTCTGCCGAAACGGTCGAAGTTGTTTCCGGCAATGATTCGGCCCGCACCGTTGAACAGGGATACTACCATGCCCAGAATTGCGGAACCGCCAAATGCCAGGGAAATATTTGCGGCACTGTTGATTACCATCAGACCGGCCGAGTTGAGGGCAATCGCCCACAGGAAGAAGATCCAGAATCTGGAAGTCTTCAGCATCTCGCCGGCGCTGAAGCTGACTGCGGTGGACTTCTCTTCCTTCTCCTCTGCCTTTGCTTCTGCCGGAGCCGCCGGTGCTTCCGGTGCCTTAATGATGATGGCACCGACTACCATTACCACGGTGATGGCAATTGCCAGAATCTTAAAGGTTGGGAACAGACCCTGTGCCGCAACCATGCCGGTTACAACGGAACCCAGCAGCAAGCTGCCCAGACCGAAGCCCATGAGCATGATGCCGGATGCCAGGCCCACCTTATCCGGGAACCATTTCGTAATGGTGGAAATAACTGCATTATAGCCGATTCCTACGCCGCCGCCGCCGAATACACCGTAGAAGATGTACAGCTTAGTCAAACTGCCGGCGGAATCTGCCGGATTCAGCATGGATACACCGAAGAATCCGATGAAGAGGCATACTGCGGTAATGAGGAATCTAACCTTCACACCCAGCTTCTTGCTGAGCTGTCCGCCGACGAATCCGCCCAGGCAGAAGCAGCTGATGGAAATCGTGAAGGTCATGGATAACTGAGCAACTGTCCAGTCCGTGTAGATTTCACTAAACGGTGTTCTGAACAGCGACCATGCGTAGATCAGGCCCTGGAACAGCAGGATTACTGTTGCCACAGCCAGATACAACCATCTCTTGTTGTTGTTCATTTCTTTCTCCTTTAACGTTTCAAAATAGTGTTTAATATAAATAGATAGAATCTATAAACATGAAAACGGCTCGCCCTTTGGCCAGCCGTTTTCACGCACATGACGATGTATTATATCACAATTCTGTGTCAAATTCCACGTTTTCTTTGTCAATCATTCCGATTTTTACCGTGCCGCCCAGGTATTTTTCCGCCAGCTCTGCCAGCTCTTCCCGCGCGGCCAGAACCTCCTCCAGATTGCACTCGAAACCGTCGATGATGTACAGCATATGGGATGTGTTCTCGGTAATCATACCCTCATTTCCCTGTCTCCAGGTCCAGCGCCGAGTTCGCACGTGACTGCCGGTGGCGTAGACCACCTCTCCGGCTTCCACCGGCTCCCGCTCTTCCGCACCGAATGGCAAGAAGGTATCCCCTTCTTCCGATACCCGAACGCCGAAAGCACCGTCGATCATGGTGTCCAGATCATGGGCGCCGATGGGCAGATGATGCTTCAGGGAAACTCCGTTCCCCAGATCCACAATGGTGTTAATGGCCGGCATTCCCTGTCCCTTGGCAATCCGGGTCATCAGCGCCTCGATGGCACACATGTATCGGTTGGGATTGATTCCCATATTCTGGAAGGCCTCCCGGTAGGGCTGCAGCTCCGGCTCATTCTTCACTTTCTTTCCGGTGTAGAATTCGGTACACTTCTCCACGTTTTCCTGAAGAAACGCCTGAATCTCCGGATTGCTGCCCGTGTTGTCCGCGCCGGTTACGCTCACCAGCCCGAATTTCCCATCGGGAATTTTCTCAAAAACATCTTTGGTTACATAGAACTTCATCTCTCTCTCCCTTCTTGTAAACCCCTTTAACGTACCCTTTTCTATTCCTTCACGATTTCGGAAATCCGGCGGAAGGCCGTATGTCTTGACGACCGCATCATCTGGTATACCAGCGTTTCATATGTGGTAATGCGGCAGCCTGCCTTCTCCAATTCCCGAATGGCCGTGTCGAAATCCCCTTTCTTTCGCGCACCGCAGCAATCCTTCAGGATGGTCACCCGGAATCCCCTTTCCAGAAAATCCATCGCCGTCTGGAGGACGCAGATGTGCGCTTCGATGCCGGCAATAATCACGTGTTTTGCCGTCATGCTTTCCATCTCTTCCTCAAAACCCGGTGCGTCGAAACAGCTGAAACTCAGTTTCTCCAGCTTGCTGTATTCGTGCAGTGTCTCCCGAAGTTCCGGAACCGTCGCCCCCAGCCCCCGGGTGTATTGCTGCGACAGCAGCACCGGAAGTCTCAAGGCCTCGGCGCATCTCGCCCATTTTGTGACATTTTTCATCAGGTCTTTGGGCTTTCGCATGGCCGGAACCAGCCGCTCCTGGAAATCGATAAACAAACACAGGGCGTTGTCGTTGGTCATCCGCTGCATCGTTCGAAGGGCCGCACCGTCGGTGTAATCCATCCGAAGCGGTGTAATGGTAGCGTAGCCGTCGGCACAAGCGGCCACATCTTCGTCCTCCGGTGCCTCTTCCGGCAACTCGTAATGACCTCCGGCGTAACGGTACAGCGACTCCTCTTCCTCCACCGGAATCAGAGAATCCTTGAACCGCTTCGGGCCGCACTTCACGATTTTCGTCCCTTTAATCTTCCATGCCGGAAGGTCCGGCGCATTTACGTTCAATACCACAGAGGAATCCAGTTCCCCGGACATCTGCAAAAGTTCCGGAATCATTCCGCAGATGTACTCATAGTAATCCGGCTGATAGTGCTCCACCGACAGGGCGATGCCCCGAACGCCGGAAATCGCCCCTTCCATCGCGGCGCCCACGGTGCCGGAATAATGGATATCCGCACCCAGATTCAGTCCCATATTAATTCCGCTGATTACATAATCGATGGACACGCCTTTTTCCGCCATCGTCTGCAATCCGAACTTCACGCAGTCCACCGGCGTTCCGCCCACCGCGTACGCCTCTTCGGCCCCTCGAATCGAGCGATATTCCACGCTCAGCTGTCCCTGAGCGGACATGGCCTGGCTCTTCGCACTCTGCTGCTCCTTCGGCGCAAAGACGTACACCTGCGTCGTCAGGGACAGGGTGAAAACCAGCTGCCGAATTCCCGCTGCATCAATTCCGTCATCATTTGTCACCAGTACGTTATACATACTCTTCCTCCATCTATACATCTACTATTCTAGCACGGAGTTCTCTCCGATACCACGCTATAAAAAATCTGCAATTCGCAATTTCATTCCGCCGTTTGCCATGCCCCCCGCCGGTGGGTATAATAAGAACACATCAAGGAGGAATCAACCATGAATTCGTCAATTTCAACCCGTAAAAAAATTCTTGCATATCTCGCAGACGCCCGGACCCAGGGGGTACCGGTTTCCGGTGCCGCATTGGCTTCCGCTCTCGGAATTTCCCGAAATGCCGTATGGAAGGCCATCCACACCCTTCAAGAGGAAGGATACGATATTCAGAGCATTCAGAGCAAGGGATATATCCTGTCCTCATCCACCGATATTCTTTCCGAAGAACTCATTCGGGAAGGCCTTTCCGCATCCGGAATTCCGGAGAACCAACTGCTCTTGCAGGTGCTGGACTCCGTGGATTCCACCAACAATTACTGCCGCACCCTGGATTACGGAAACCCCGCCACCGCCGTCCTGGCGGATCGGCAGACCGGCGGCCGAGGGCGCTACGGCCGGACTTTTGAATCCCCGAAGGGTACCGGCATCTACCTCACCTATTCCTTCCGGCCTTATTTTCCTCTTTCCCAGGTCACCCATGTCACCTCCATCGCGGCGGTGCTCACCCACCGGGTGCTGGAAAAAATCAGCAGGGAAAAGCTGGGCATCAAATGGGTTAACGATATCTATAAAGGAAATCTGAAAATCTGCGGCATCCTGACAGAAGGTCTGGGTAGCTTGGAAAGCGGCAACTTCGAACGGGTCATCGTGGGCATCGGCATCAACTGCCTGAAGGGCAGTTTCCCACCGGAACTGGCGGGGAAAGCCGGATCCCTTACGGAATCCGAACATCCTTCTTTTACCCGGAACCAAATCGCCGCCGCATTGATTGCCGAACTCCACCGGGCGCTGAACGAACAATCCCATCTGGATACTTCTCGGTATCTGGAGGAGTATCGGAAGAATTGTTTTATCATCGGACGAAATGTTACGGTTTCCGAAACCGGAAAGGAATCGTACACCGCCTATGTGGAAGGGGTGGATCCGGAGTTTCGTCTGCAGGTGAAGACCCCGGAGGAGCACCGCCTCCTTTCCGGCGGGGAAGTTTCCCTGAAATTATAGGGACTGCAATTTCCGGCGTTCGTATACCGCCAGGACTTTGCTCATATTATTTACGAACATTTTGATCAGAAGACGGAGCAGAGCGTCGGATACGCGGTAGAAGTAGAAGACCACCACCTGCTCTTTTTCTGTGCACAGATCCTGAACCGGCCGCATGGTGAGACCCAGCTTGTGGGCCGTCTGGCATACTTCTTCCACCGGGATTTCCGCGTGAATCCGAAGCATGATGGCCAGGCCGGATTTGGAATCGATGGGCTCGATGAAATCCGCCTTGGCCTGGGCGAACATCTTCATGGTGGTTTCCAGCTTGCCCGCGTTCATGCGGCGGCACCGTTTGATGTTCCGGGAGTAATATCCCTCCTCCATGTAGATGGCCAGGCACAGCTGTTCCGCTTTGGAGCAGGTCTGGCTGTACCGATCTTTAATCTTTTCGAAAATCTCCGCCAGCTCTTTCGGCAGCACCATGTAGCTGATTTTAATCGCCGCAAAAAGTGTGGAGGAGAAGGAGCCCAGATAGATGACCCTTCCGCTCTGGTCCAAGCCCTTCAGGGCCGGAACCGGCTTTCCGAAATAGCGAAGCTCGCTGTCGTAGTCGTCCTCCAGAATGTAGCTGTCGTTGTCCACCGCCCACTTGATCAGTTCGTAGCGGCGGGCAACCGGCATTACCACGCCCGTGGGGAACTGGTTGGACGGATTCACGTATACCAAGCTCTTCATATTGGTCGGCAGCTTCTCCACCATGATTCCTTCTTCATCGATTGGAATCCGGGAAATGTTCAATCCCTCATCTCGGAAAATTTCCCGAACGGGGCCGTATCCCGGCATCTCCGTTGCGGCGTGGGCCACGTTTAATTCCCGCAGAATTCGGATCAGCTGAACCGCCAGTTGCTGGGAACCGGCGCCGATAACAATCTGATTGGAACTGCACTTCACGCCCCGGCGCGCGTACAGGTATTTGGCGATTTCGTACCGAAGAGCCTGTTCTCCCTGCACGTCGCCCTGGGTCTGCAGCATGTTGGAATGCTCGTTGAACACCTTGTTCATGCACTTCTTCCATTTGGAGAATTCGAAGCTCTCTTCGTCGTAAATCAGGGATTTGTCCCGCACGTTCTTGGAATCGTCCATGGGAAGGATGCTTTCCAAGGACTCCTCTTTGAACTCCGTTTTCAGATCGCTTACCACCTCGGCGATATGGTCGCTCACGTAATAGCCGGATTTCGGACGGCTCTCGATGTAGCCTTCCACCAGAAGCTGGTTGTATGCGGTCTCCACCGTAGTCACGCTGATGGCGTTATCCTTTGCAAAACGACGCAGCGACGGAATCTTGGTGCCCGGTGAAATCTCGCCGGAAAGAATCCGTTCTTTAAACTGATTATAAATCTGTACATATAGATTGATTTCCAAACTGTCATCTAAGTTCAGTACAATATCCTTCATTTCCCCTCTTATCTCCTATCTGTTCATATTAAAAAATGCTAAATTGCATATTTTTCAAATTACACAACAATGTTATTATATATCTATTATTTTAGTAAATCAATAAAATATCACAAGGGGGACTACTTATGAATACAAACGAACGAATGAATTCCACATCCTTGCTGGTGCTGACGGCACTGATTACCGCCATGGGCACCATCGCTACCATGTTTTTCAAGGTTCCGGTGGGCACCGGTTATATTCATCTGGGTGACACCATGGTGCTGCTGGCTGCCATGCTTCTGCCGAGAAAACATGCCATCTTCGCCGGTTCGGTGGGCCTCTGCATGGCGGATATCCTCAGCGGATATGCGGTATGGGCACCGTGGTCTTTCTTTATCAAACTGGTGATGGTGGTAATCATGCAGAAGGCGCTGGCCACCGCTATGGAAAAAGGCGAGAACAACCACCACATTCTGGGTGTTCCGGTTCCGGAAATGATCGGATTTGTTGTTGCCGCCGTGTGGACCGTTGCCGGATACTACATCGCCGAAGGCATTATCTACGGAAACTGGACCGCTCCGATGCTGGGCGTTCCGTTCAACGCGCTTCAGGTTGCAGTGGGTGCCGTTCTGTCCGTTCTGATTTCTCAGATGCTGGGCCGTACCGGATTCGCCGCATCCTTCAGCTATCACAGAAAATAGTTGATTCTTCACGAATATTTACGGGATAGTTATTAAGCTATCCCGTTTTTTGTTGGGATTCCGCCGGCAGGACGTGGTGCCTCACTCCCCGCTAACCCTTATTCCTTCATCGCCGGGCACCACGGCTTCCGGGCCCGACGGAGTTTCCGCCGGCAGGACGTGGTGCCTCACTCCCCGCTAACCCTTATTCCTTCGTCGCCGGGCACCACGGCTTCCGGGCTCGACGGAGTTTCCGCCGGCAGGACGTAGTGCCTCATCCCCCGCTAACCCTTATTCTTTCGTCGCCAGGCACCACGGCTTCCGTGTCCGGCGGAGTTTCCGCCGGCAGGACGTGGTGCCTCACCCCCCGCTAACCCTTTATTCTTTCGTCGCCAGGCACCACGGCTTCCGGGCTCGACGGAGTTTCCGCCGGCAGGACGTGGTGCCTCACCCCCCGCTAACCCTTATTTCTTCGTCACCAGGCACCACGGCTTCCGGGTCCGACGGGGTTTCCGCCGGCAGGACGTGGTGCCTTACCCCCCGCTAACCCTTATTCTTTCGTCGCCGGGCACCACGGCTTCCGGACTCGACGGAGTTTCGACAATGAAAGAAACAGGCAAACAATAACTGAATGATAAATTCGGTTATTACCTGCCTGTTTCTTGGTTCTTCACGAATTTTTGTGGGATTAAAATCGAAATAAATAATTAGGCATTG